>Ga0233425_10000944_pt1 | contig 69523 bp, 54 predicted proteins | sample Watercolumn_Towu_2_FD_181712 | JGI IMG/M metagenome (GOLD analysis project Ga0233425, IMG submission 181712) | Freshwater microbial communities from Lake Towuti, South Sulawesi, Indonesia - Watercolumn_Towuti2014_140_MG | ecosystem: Environmental > Aquatic > Freshwater > Lake | place... | reverse complement strand
CATCGAATCATCGACTCGGCGTTTCACCCTTCAGGCTATGCCACAATACGCCGAGCGGCGCCAGCCCCTTTCGCTATCTCAACTGATGTCCAGGGGTTCTACGACTTTGCCGGAGTCCTGCGCGTCGGCGCGGGCGCGGCAGACCCACTACCGGAGGGACGCCGGATCGAACGGCACCGGCTCCCCCGTGACCCGGCTCGCCGCGCCACGGCCCTGGCCCACGAGCGTCAGGCGGACCGTCGGGCTGTGATACCTCGCCAGCCCCCAGAGCGCGACATCCTCGCTCAACCAGATGTGATGGGCGGCGTCGCCTTCCCCCCGCCGGTAGTGCCTCGTCGCGAAGGTCCCCGGGCGGAGGCGGAGCTGCTCGGCTCCGACGAACACCGCCGGCCCGGATCCCGCATCGAGCTGCGGGAGCTGCGCGCTCGCCTCGCTCACGGGCAGCTCCAGCGGGATCTGCCCCTCGGGCTGGATGATCAGACGCCGCACCCTGTCCTCGCGGCCCCCCTCGCCCTCCTCCATCAGCATCCGGACCGTGGCCTCCCCGCGCCGGGCCTCGGACATGGTCATCTCGATCCACCACGCCGAGCCCTCGCGTCCCACTGCTGCGAAGTGCAGGTGCCAGAGCTGTCTCGTGGCGATGCGGAACACGGAGTACTCGACCCAGGACCCGACGTGGAATCCACCGCAACAGCTCCCCATCTCCGCGGGGAGGAGCACGCCACCGGGCATCATGCCCGGGAGCGGGGCTCCGGGCTGGGCGCGGGGTGTGACCGGCACCACACACACCGCGACGACAACGATCAACGCAAGAGCGACGGCGAGCGAGCGTCCACCCATCCACCTGAGAGTAGCACGTCCGGCCGCCGGTCCATTGACATCCTCGAGGCTCGGGCTAGCCTCGGACCAGAGGCTTCGGAGGCTCGACATGACTCTCATGGTGACCCCAATCGGCGTCGCCCGCACGCCCTATGTCGACTGGGCGCCCCACCAGCCGCCGGACCGTGACGCGCCCGAGGGCCGATTCAAGGTCGTCATCGACGACCGATACACCGACGGGCTCGCGGATCTCGACCGCTTCAGCCACATCATCATCATCGCCTTCCTCGACCGGTCGGACGAGGTCGTCGAGACCCGCGTCCGGCCACCGTGGGCCGGGGGGCGCGAGGTGGGCCTGTGGGCAAGCCGCTCTCCCAGCCGCCCGAGCCCCCTGGGTCTGACCATCGTGCGGCTCGTCCGGATCGAGGGGAACACGGTCTTCACGTCGCCGATGGACCTCCTGGACGGAACACCGGTCGTGGACATCAAGCCCTACATCCGATCCCTCGACTCGCACGCCGGTGCCAACGATGGCTGGATCGAGGACCTGGATGGACACGAGCACCTCCTCCAGCACCTCCGGGGAGTCAGTCACGACCACGACCGGGGGCACGATCCACATCATCACGGGCACCACGCCGTTGACGAGGAGACGACGTGACCCGGAAGCCGCCTCCGACGCCGCCGCAGCCCGGCGAGGACCGATCGGACACGAGCTCGGTCGATGATCCCATCACTGCACGGGACGAGCGGCAGCGCGAGCTCAGGGAGTGGACCAGCAAGGCCCAGGCGGCCTCGGACAGACTCTCGTCCGAAGATGCGGGAGCCCGACAGCGGAACGACAGCGCTCGCCTCCCGGAGCCCCCCGGGCACCCGGACCTGAGCGAGCTCAAGACGAAGACGCTTGCCGAGTGCCTGTCGTACGCGGCGGCCGTGCTGCGCATGCGTTCGGCACGGCGGAGGGCGATCGAGGCGCTCCAGCGCGATATCGAGGGCCTCGAACGCGAGCGCAGCGACATCCTCGTGAGGCTCGGGGCGCGGCTCCGAGTCGTCGCCGCATCGATTGACTCGCGGCTCGCAGCTCAGCTCGACGATCCAGGACGGTCGGAGGAACGCGACAAGATCCTCGGAGACATCGGCCGGGCGGCGCTCCAGCAGCGGACCCGGGCAGACACCTCGAGCGGTGGAACCGGGGAGCTCGAGAAGCTCGCGGGCGACCTGTTTCGAGCGGCCGATCGGTGCCAGGCCGACCTCGATCGACGCCGCGCCCGCAGCCGCGACGAGCACCGTGCGCGCGATGCGTTCGAGCGGCGGCCCGTGGTCGTGGCCGCGCTGTGCATCCTGATCCCGCTCCTGAGCGCGCTCGTTCTCGTCGTGCTCCTCGCGCTGCGCGCCGCCGCGAACGCCGGTTGATGGGGAGATGAGCCCGTCCGCTCGGTTTCTTGCCCTCACCGACCTCCCATAGTAGACCGGGCCGGGAAGGAGGTTTCCGTGGACACGCCAGGAAATATCCAGGAACGGCTCGTCCTGCTGATCGGGTCGCCCCGGTCCGGATCGACCATGCTCCAGCGGATGATCGGCTCGCACTCGGCCGTGTTCACGCGTCCGGAGCCCCACATGCTCACTCCGCTCGCCTTCCTCGGCTACCACGACACCGTGGAGAAGGCCCCGTACGACCACATCAACGCGGCCAAGGCGATCCGAGAGTATGTGGATGCGCTCCCAGGGGGCGAGAAGGACTACCTCGACGCCCTGCGAGCCTACGCGGACGTCATGTACGGCCGCATCCTCGAAGGTCGCGAGCAGCGGTACTTCATGGACAAGACGCCGGCCTACGGGCTGGTGCTCCCCTTCATCACGCGCCTCCTCCCGGGCGCCAGGTATCTCGTGCTGACCCGCCACCCCCTGGCGGTCCTGAGCTCCTACGCGAACAGCTTCTTCGAGGGCGACTACGACGCGGCGTACGCGTTCAACCCGATCCTGCACAGGTACGTGCCGGCGATCGCCAAGATGCTCCTCGAGAAGCCGGTCCCCCACATCCGCGTCCGGTACGAGGACGTAGTGACGAGCCCCTCGACCGAGCTCGCCCGGATCTTCGCGCACCTCGATCTTCCGCACGAGGAGTCGGCCGTGAACTACGGTGCCCACCACCACGAGAAGGGCAGCTTCGGCGATCCGAAGGTCACCGAGCACGACCGACCCGTCGCCACGTCGTCGGAGCGGTGGGTCGGCGAGCTCCTCGCCGATCGCGCGAAGCTGGACAAGGCGCGCGCGATCATCGCCGAGCTCGATCCGGGCGACCTCGACGCGTGGGGGTACCCGGCGGACGAGATCTTCGAGCCGCTCGCGCAGGGCCGCGCAGCCTCGGCGGAGGCGCCCACCCTGCGCTGGAAGCTCAACCCGTACCGGCTCCAGCGAAAGGTCTTCCTCTCGCTGAGGAAGGACATCCACTCCAGTCGGTTCGGAGACGCGGTGCGCCGCGTCCGCTATTACTGCGACGTGCTCCTGCGAGAATCGTGATTAACAGCGACCTCGCGGGGGGAGCGGGAGAGCAAGATGGAGCTGAAGATCACCTTTGGAGGAAACAAGCGCGTCGACGCCCAGGTGGGCACCTTCCAGGTCCGGACCGATCAGAGCAGGGAAGCGGGCGGTGACGGCTCGGCTCCCGAGCCGTTCACGCTGTTCCTCGCGTCGATCGGGGCGTGCGCCGGCATCTACGTGGTCTTCTTCTGCGAAGCACGGAAGATCCCGACCGACGGCATCGAGCTGGTTCAGCGCGTCGACTTCGACCCGAGCCCGCCGCACCGGCTCCGGAGAGTCGGTCTGGAGATCCACGTGCCTCCCGGGTTCCCGGAGAAGTACCTCGAGCCCCTGGCGAGGGCCGCCTCCAGCTGCGCTGTCAAGAAGGCCATCCTCGACCCGCCGGAGTTCGACGTCCGGACCGTGATGGATGCGAGGTAGGGATCGCGCCCGTTCCCATCGATGGAGCTCACCATCATCGGGAGATTCTGAATATACCCCATCCATGGTGCATTTCTGAAAGCGTGATCCGACCTGGTGGGGCGTCCACTGGCACTGGCCCGGGACTTGCGCGAGGCCATCGGACAAGCATCGAGTCCCAGAATGGCACTTGATCGATCGGGATGATCAGGAGTGTTCCCGTGCGCTGAAGGTATCGGCTGAACCGGAACTCCCTCCCAACGAACGTCGCCTCGGTCGGTACGACGCGTCGGTAGCTGCTAGTGAGGCGATTGAAATGAAAGGCGTAGCAGCCACCACCCCTGAGGGTGACCCGCGCGCCGGAGTGCAGGTGAACCGGAGCATTCACCCAAGGCGATGTCACGTCGTACGCGATGTACACGAGCCGAGCTCTGCGAGGGGGATCCTGAAGAATGGCCCCCATCGACTGCTCGGTCTCCCGTGAAAAGCCGATCACGTGTATTCCCGTGTTCAACGCTCCGACACAGGCAAGTGTTAGGAGCGCCGCTCGAGTGATCCCATCAGGAGCCGACCCGACCGGGGCCATCGCCGGGACCAGCAGGAGGACGAAGTAGGGCATCCTCTGGCACACGGCCTGGCCGTTCAGGTCCCAGGGCGTGACGAAGTACAGCAGAAAAAAGACAAACGCCACGACGTGCGGGCGGAGATGCCTGAGCCGGACACCACGACCGGTCCGGAGCCAGGCCAGAACGACGATGAAGAGAGCGAGGCCGTAGACCACCTCCTCGACCCGCTCGGGGAACACGTCGATAGAGAACATTGGCAGCATTCGGAGGAGCTCTCCCGGCGAAGCGAACTCGGGACCGCCGGCGAGCGACTGGTTATCGTCTCCGGCGACCACGAACCACAGAAGCGTCGGGAGCAGCGAAATGGATGCGACGCACGTGGTGAGCACTCGGCTTCGGACGGGTCCCGAACCAAGCACCTCTACCACCATCACTGACAAAATGAAGGCCGCACCCACGTACGGATGCGTCCAGCCCAGGGCCAGGGCGAGCACCCCCGCCCAAACGAGGTTTCCCTTCCGGGCGTCGCCTTCCGATCGCACAACGAACGCGAGGCCGAGGACGAAAAGGACTCCGGCCAGGCAGTATGCCACAAAGCCATAGGACAGGTTGAACTCCAACACCACAGGCAAGACGAGGAAACCCCACCACACACTCCTCGAGAAGGTGCGTGCCAACAAGCCACAAGCAGGCGGTAAACCCCAAGCATACATGAACACGAGGACCCGGAATGCGCATTCAGCCCCCGCCAGGCTAGCGATCGGCCAGCAGAGCACGTATGACATCCAGTACGGCAGGAGCCATGAGCCGCTCTGGTAGTAGCGCCAGAACTCGGTCGGAGCACCCGCTCGCTCCGCCCAGATGGCGAGCGAGAGTTCGTGGATCGGGAGGTCGACCATGGGCAGGTGGGCACAGAGCAGGTACGGCAGGGCCCCGAAGAAGCCCGCCAGGGCGAGGGCTCCGAAGGCTCGCCCCTCTCTGCCCGGCAGAGACTCACCCGGTTTGTTCCCGACCAACAACCCAGGCATGTTACCCGATTATCAAGACCCTCGAAAGCTCGACAGCCAGCACAACAGCCAGCCTGTTCGCCGGCCGTGCGTGGCAGATCTGATCACCGTGGGGGCTTCGGCCAGGACGTGAGCTCTGCAGCAGCGTCGCGCATGATGGGGCGCTGGCAGGTCGACCGAGGGGCGGCCCTCGGTGAGCTGCGCCGTCAAGAGGGCCCTCCCCGGCCCGCTCGAGCTTGACGTCCAGACCGTGGTGGATGGGAGGTAGCTCTCAAGGAGGGGACGGAGCCGATACCCAGGCTTCAAGAGACGATGTACTGTTGCACCTCGGAACGCGAAGCCGCTGGGAGCCGGACGCTACTCGGTCTCGTTAATGCGGTAGATGCCCCGAGCGCCGACGACACTGCCAGTGGCGTCCACGGACGCGGCGCGTTCGAAGGTCGAGCACATTCCATCGGCGTCGAGGTCGCCGTGCGCGGCAGCGGTGAAGATGGATCCTTCACCACGTGCCATGGCCGCGTTGCTCGAGTCATACTCATAGGTGAAATAATGAGGATCGCTGATCGCGAAGTTGAGCGCGTTCCAGGTTGCAGTGTCCCAAACCGCAGCGGCCGTGATGCACCTACCGTCGGCGTTGGCCGAACATACCATGCCCGCACACGTGTTTGGCGTCTCGGTCTGGTCGTCGGGGAACTGGGGGTTGGTGACGCCTGCCGAGGCGCCCCGAGCGACCTGCTCGGCTGAGAAATAGCTCACCGACGATCGGTAGATCTCCGAAATCTTGTCCTCCGCCTCGGAGGTCTTGGCCCGGCGGATGTACCTGATGAACGCCGGGACGGCGACCGCCGCGAGCACGCCGAGGATGACCACAACGATCATCAGCTCGATCAGTGTGAACCCTTTGGACCTGTTCTTCGTGGACATTTCTCTTCTCCTCTCTCTCATTGAGTCTAGGACTGCCCTGGTAACCACTCTTCCATCAGAACATTGAATTCCGAGCGTTTTTGCATACCTCGTGCCGCCCCGGTACGCGAATGATAACTAAGGAAACGTATTGGCATTTAACACCACATAATTTTCCTGAGGGCGGCAATGTGACGAAAAAAGTCACCCCAAGCTGACGTACTACGTCACTGCAGCAGGGACAACCCGGGGCGGTGCGTGGTCTGGCCTTGGTCGTCAACCCGGCCAAACGCAGGTGTATGTAGGATATTAATCGCCAGCGGATGCTGATATGAAAACGGCTCCGGGAGGGCCGAAAGATAGCCAACAACCGACCCTTCCACGGAGCCGAGAGATGGATGAAGTCTGCCAGAACACCGACGAGATCGCTACCTCCGAATCGCGTCGTCCCCGAGACCAGGTCGTTGCCAAGGTCATCTTCTTCGAGCAGGCCCGAGCGAAGCTCGGCCTCAGTCAGCGTACCGCGGCTCGCTGTGTCCATGTGCCTCGCTCCACGATGCAGGGATGGCGCGATCGCAAGGCGTCGATCGACGCACCACCGGCTCTGGTCGAGTTCTTCGAGAGCCCCGAAGGGGTGGCCTTTCTTCACCGCCTGGTGCTGGCCGCCCAGATCGTCATCACGCTGATGGCGCCCGGCAGCATCCGGCTGGTGTGCAGCTTCCTGGTGCTCGCCGGGCTCCACCGCTTCGTGGCCAGCTCCTACGGCGCTCAGCAGAAGGCTATCGAGGCCCTGGAGCGCGAGTTGGGGACCTTCGGTGAGCTGGAGCGACAATGGCTGGGCCAGGTGATGCGGCCCCGAAAGATCACCATCATCGAGGACGAGACCTTCCACCCCCAGATCTGCCTGGTGGCCATGGACGGAGCGTCGGGGTTCATCGTGCTGGAGAAGTACGCCGAAGGGCGCGACTCCGACACCTGGACCAAGGCGTTGACCGCCGCGCTGGGGGACCTCCCCGTCGAGATCGTGCAGGCGACGAGCGACGAGGCCAAGGCCCTGCTCAAGCACGCCGAGCAGGAACTCGACGTCCATCATTCGCCCGACCTGTTCCATCCGCAGCAAGACCTGGTCAGGGCGACGTCGTTGAACCTGGCCCGAGCGGTGGACGAGGCCCGCACCGCAGTGACCGATGCCGAGGCGTTCACCGAGAGGCTCGTGGAAAACACCAAGGTCTACGAAGCGTCCGATGACAAGAAACCGTGGTGCTCGCTCGACAGGATGCACCGGAACATCGAGGAGGCCCGGGCGGCCGAGGCTGTTGCTCGGCAAGGTCTGGAGGAAGCCGAGCTCCAGCAGGGAGCAATGCGCGAGGCTCGTCGGAGCATCTCGGAAAGCTATCACCCCTTCGACCTGGAGACCGGTGCGGCTCGAAGCGCCGAGCAGGTGGCCACCGAGATGGACGGTCACTTCGAGCGCATCGACGAGATCGCCGGCTGGTCCGCGGTGAGCCAGACCTGCCGAGAGCGTATCGACAAGGCGCGCCGGGTCGTGGCCTTGATGGTGACGACGATCGCCTTCTTCCACGACACGGTCAGGACCTGGGTCGAGAACCTCGGCCTCGCCGAACAGGTCGAGCGGTTCCTCCTGGAGCGATGGATACCCGGTCGCTACCTCGAGCTCGTCGCGGGCCGGGCTCAGGATGCCGCCACCCGCTCCCGTCTCCGTCAGGCCGCCGCCACCGTGATGCCCTCGGTGCAGGAGATCACCTCGATGCTCTCGTCGCTCTGCGAGGAGGAGCGCGTGATGATCGCGCATGTGGTCGAGCAGTGCGCCCAGCTCTTCCAGCGGTCCAGCTCCGGCGTCGAGGGGCGCAACGGCCACCTGAGCCTCTTCCACCACGGCCATCACAGGCTGCCGGATCGAAAGCTCGCTGCCCTGACGGTGGTCCACAACTACATGAAGGTGCGCCCGGACGGGACCACCGCCGCGGAGCGGTTCTTCGGCCAGCCGCCCCGGGACGTCTTCGAGTGGCTGCTCGAACGAATGGCTCTGCCCGCCTGGCCGTCGCAGCCGCGTCGAAAGGCCGCGTCCTGAACGCCGGCTTCGACGAAGACGCAGTCTCCCGAGGCAACCGTCGGGACGAACGCCCACGAATCAACTTCCCACGGCTCTTCTCGCCGACAGATACTCGAAGGGGCCTTCGAGCATCTCTGCATGATTCGAGATCCCCTTCACCCGACCCACTGCGCAGCGGTGGCCGGGACGACGATCAAGGCCAGGCGAGGTACTTCGAGCCGAGGGTGCAGCGGACGATCCGTCCTGCCCATGGGGGAGAACGGCGGGACCTGTCCGCCCGACTGCCTCGGGCACTTCACGAATGACGCCCGGGCCGCCGCCGCGGCACTCGAGTGCGGTGAATGGATCGACCTCGCGGTGTGCGGGGGTCACGGAGGCATCGTCGTCCTGTGGCGCGAGCACGACGGTTTTCACGTGAGGCATGTCCCCATCGAAGGCTTGCGCCACTCCATCGCAGAGGAGCTCGAAGAGGGTCGCATGTGGGTTCCGGTGAAAGCCGCTCCGTAGAACCAGGAGTAGCTCACCCACCCGGCGCGAGCACGACGAGGACCGGGAGGTGGTCCGAGCGGCCAGCCTGGAGCACCCGGGCGTTCAACGGCTGCAACCGCGAGTCGTAGACCACGTGGTCGAGCTGCGCATGGATCGTGACGCCGCTCGTGATCCAGCGCCAGGTCGGCGTGGCAGGATCGCGCCGGTAATGAAAACCAGGTGCTTCATTCGTCCTCGAAGGGAGTACGTTCGAGGGTGGCGCGGTATTCCTCGATGCGATTGAGTTGCCAGTCGAAGCAGCCCCTACCCCCCGTACCGCCGCACCAGCCCCGCCCCGATCAGCCCGCGCCACTGCTCGACGAGTCCGGAGGCGAAGCCCTCGTCGTCGATGAGGACGCCGGCCTCGAGAGCGGATCACACCCAGTTGCAGCCTCTTGCCGACGACGCTGTTTCGCTATAGCAACGTCTCATGCGCTGGCATCTGGTCTCGTCAATGGTGGTCGTGCTTCTCGTCTCGGGGTGCTGCGGCGGCTCGTCGAGGAGCACGGCACCAGTCACACAGCGATTCGAAACTCTGGGCATCTCAATCGAGACCAGGGGCCATACGGGCGGTCCTGTCCAGAACGGCTACATGTTCACGAGCGGCGACAGTTCCAGCATCACTTTCGTCCACGCCGCCGCGCCGGGCCTGCCCGCATCGCAACGTTCTCCCGGCGAGCTGCTCCCAGGCGCGACGATCGAGGTGCAGTGGCAACGCCCGGTGATGATCGGCGGGATGCCGGGGTTCGAGTCGCGAGTGATCGAGCGTGCTCCAATGCAACAGGTCCACTGGATCGGCGCACTCGACGGCCCGCGCGGCCCGGTCTGGATACACCTCGTCACCGACCAACGGTGGATCACGGGACCCACCGTGGGCGACCTCGGCTGGCAGACGCTGCGCGACAGCGTGAGGAGGTTGTGACCGCTCATCGGACGCGAGATAGATCGTCGGTGCTCGGCTCCCGCCCCCGCCAGAGGTGCTCGTAGGTCGCCCACTCGTCGCGGTCCGTGGTCCAGGATGCGTAGACCGCGATCCCGGTGAAGCCCGACGGCGTCTCACGTCCAGCCAGCCCCCGCAGCACGCCTCGGATGCCGTGCTCGATCGTCTCGGTCTCGGGATCGTGCCACGGCTCGTCGTCCTCGTAGGCCGGGACGCCGATGGACCACTGGCAGCCACCCTCCTCCGGCGGCGGGAGGTTCTCGATCAGGTCGCGGACCCAGTCCGCCACCAGGGTCTCGTACACCACCGGGACGCGCTGGGCCGTGTCGTATGCCATGACGACGACCTCGTCCGCCACGAGGCACACCTCGCGGTAGAAGGGCAGGGTCCAGTGGACGTCGGGGTGAGGGTGCAACGGGGTCGGCGGGGGGTAGGCGGCGACGCTGAGTAGCTTTCCGTTGCCGATCGCTGCCTTGACCTCACGGAGCAGGTCGAGGAAGCCGGGTTCGAACGACGGCAAGGGCTCAATGTTCAGATGGACGCCGTCCGCGCCGTGCTCCGTGAACCACTGCATGTGCTCCGCGAATGCGCGACGTTGCTCCTCGTCGTCGAGCCGGACATCCCGATCGAGGACGCCACCGGTCCACGGCAGGACGAGCACCTCTGGCGCGACTCGCTCCATCTCCCTCAGGAACCTCGTGGCGGTCTCGGGGTCGTAGCGCCGGATCACGCCCTCGTCGCGCCAGCCGGGCCAACCCGTGTGATCCATCGGCCCGAGGAACGGGTAGACACGCCGCACGCCCAGCTCGCGGAGGGACTTTGCCAGCTCACCGGTGCTGGTCCCGGACCCGCCGTGGAGCCAGTGACGCGTCATCCAGAGACCGTTGTCTCCACGATCATGGCGAGCGGGTGGAGCCAGCCGCCCGAAGGCCAACCACCAGACTCCCACGCCGGCCAGCGCCGCGACCAGCAGCGAACCGTAGACCACGATCCTGAGCTTCCAGCGCCGACCCGTCATGCTCCATCGATGGTACACACGAGAGGCCATTGAGTGTTTCGAGCGGGTATCATGGTCCTCGTCGTGGCCGGGGAGCTGTACTCGTTGCCAGCGGACGTCGATCGGTGAGCCGGGGGGGGGAGCAGTCGTGCGGCGGCGGTCCAGGTATGTGGTGCTACGCCTCCTCGTCGAGCCGCTCCAGCCTCCAGACCACACAGTTCTCGTGGTCCGGGCAGCCGATGGTGATCACGCCCTCCTCGTCTTCCCACGGGAAGCTCGCTCCGTAGCGGAGCGCGGTGAGATAGGGCAGGACCGCGCTCAGCGACCCGAGGCAGATCCCGCCGGGCGACTTCCGGCGGACCACATGCTCCTCGCCGACCTTGTGCCCGTTCGGGCAGCGGTCGCGCACGCTAACGATGGTCATCTTTACCGAGAACGGACCTGGCATGGGAACCTCCTCGCTCGTCTCCTTCAGCACACCACAACAACCGACGACGTGGTTTCAAAAATGGCATCGCCAGCGCCACCAATGCCACGACGATCCAGCTCGAGCCGCCTCTACCTGGTCCTACCGCGCGGCACGAACCTCCGCCATCTCCGTCGTCGGAGCCCCCGGGCACGCAGACGCGGAGCGCGGTGCATGCTCCATTGGCGTCGGTCCGGAGGTCCCCTACTCGGCGCAGTCGATACCCGCGCCTGGTGGACACTGCGGCACATCGAGCCCACTCTCGGAGCAGGGGTCGGGACACCCGTCGAGCACGCAGCAGCTTCCCACCGACTCGCACCGATCCTCGATGCCCGTCAGGAGAGCACCGTCCGGCGCGTCGAGGCCCGACCATGCGACGATGGGGAGAGGCAGTGTGCAGCGACTGACGGCCATCCCCCCTTCAACCTCACTACCGATATCGAGGAGGCACGCTCCACCGGACCTGCCAGCGACGCGCACGTACACGGAGCCCATGCCCCACCAATAGCCGCCCTGTACCGCCTCGCAGCGGAGCAGCATCTCGAGGAACGGACGGGCGGCGGAGTCGCACAGGCAGGCGTCGCTCATGCACTCGAAGCTCGTCCAGGAGTCGTATGTCACGTCATCCGTGCCCGGAGGCTCCAGGGGATCGGCGTCGGGGTCACAGAGCGCGGCGTTGCCGTCGTCGTCGGCGTCGCTGCTCGTGTCAGCATCTTCGGCGTCAGGGTCGGAGTCGATATCGCCGTCAGCGTCCGGGTCGGAGTCCCCGTCACCATCGCTATCGCCATCAGCGTCGCCGTCGGCATCGATGTCAACGTCGCCGTCGGAGTCCGTGTCCACATCCGCGTCCGCGTCTCCATCGCTTCCGCCGCCGCATCCAGATGACACGGCGACGAGCATGGCGTGGAGAGTGATAGTCACGAACCGTTCCATGGTCGCCTCCTGTGAAGAATCACCACAAACCACCGGGTACCGGCAGCAACGCCGACCACCTCGAATGTCCTGACTCGGCGACACGGCACGCGCATCCGCCCGTCACGACAACCCCGGTCACGGCGTCCCGGTCGTCGTCGGCGTTGTCTCCATCGGCCGCGCCGTCCATCTCTGGGTCAGCATCCACCACGCTGTCCACGTCGGTATCGATGTCTCCGTCCGTGTCCGTGTCGGTATCCGAGTCCACGTCGACATCGGAGTCCACGTCTGCGTCAGCGTCGGCACCGCAGGGCTCGTCCACCAGCCCGTCGCAGTCGTTGTCGATACCGTCGCACGCCTCGAGTGAATCGTCGTCACCGATCGGGGTGCCGTGGCAGCCGCCGCTCCCGTCGCACCGGTCGTCGCGCGTGCACCGGTCGCCGTCGTCGCAGGGAGCACCGGCGGCATGGCAACTGGCTGCCTCGGCCAGGTCGGAGATGCGCTGGCGGATCGTCCGGCCAGCGACGACTTCATCGTAGCGGTACGGGAACACGTACACCGTGATCGAGAGGTCGAGCCCCGGCACAACGGCGAAACGCCCCATCGGGGTGACGTACGCGTTCTGCGACGGCGGGCTACACGAGAACTCCCGGACGTCTGCCGAGAAGGAGGCGACCGTCAGGCACCTGTCCCCGGCCGCGTCGCAGGCGCTGATCCAGCTCTCCGCAGCCGTGCCCATCGTGTCCGCATGCGGGTAGGGTTCGCGGCCCGGGAGACGGACATGACCGTACGTATCGGGAGCCACGGCGGAGGTCGCGGCCTCGCCCTCGAACGGTCGCGGGCCGTCGTAGAACCAGTACTCCGCGTTCATCCCCGTCGCCGGGAACAGCGCCGGGATCTCCTGATCGTGCGGCGTCAGGCTGCATGTACCCGTGTACCGGATGCGGTACTCGATCCGGATGCCAGCCTCCTCCAGCGCCGCCACCTGCTCCCACGTGAGACCGGGGAACCTGTCGCTCTTCGTGAACTGGTGGGGGTTCTCCGTCACGATGTGAATCCACGGCGGGTCGTCGTGCACCCCGACGGCCGTCACGTCGTTGCCCGCGTTGTCCCAGCCGCAGTCCGCGCCCTGGGCCTGGATCGGGTTCCACGGCGAGCCCGCGCCCCAGTCCACGCAGCTCCGCACGCTCCGGCAGTCGGCCACGTGGTCGCCCTCGGAGCAGCAGAACAGGCGGCACCCGCCACTCCAGCCAGACGTGCAGGCGGCCTCGGTGGGGTACGGCGTCGGGTCGCAGGTGCCCATGCGCCAGAACGCGTCCGGTCCGACCGGGTCGTAGCCCCATATCGAGAGCTGGATCGCGCCGCCACCGTGCTCGAGGATCACGTTCCGGTTCCAGTCCGCGCCGTACAGCTCGAAGATGGTCCCGCCGTACGAGCGGTTCACGCCGAAGCGCACGTTGTCGTTCGAGAGGTAGAGGGTGTCGCCTGGGCGGTGTTCCCAGTACGCGGGGTTGTGGTCGCACCACTCGCGGGCCGAGCCGACCAGTCCGTTGCAGCCGTCGGAGTAGCGTCGTGGCGAGCTGGTCAGGGCGACGTTCTCGCCGTCGAGCACTCCCGCCGCGTTCACTCCAATGGCGTAGGCGATGACCTCGTGCGTGCCCGCGCCCAGAGGCGGCGGCACCCACGACCAGCCGCAGTCGCACGGTACGTCGGGCCGCGACCCGTCGGCCACGAGCGCCCGGTGGAGCACGCCGTCGATGTACACGTGTACTGCGACCGGTCCCGCGAAGTCGGGATCGCGCGCCCACCCGCCGACCATCCCCGGACCGGCGGCATCGAGATATCCCTCCGGTGACTCTGCACTCGCGGTCTCGGGCACGAGGGAGAGGATGAGGACCACCCACGGGCGCAGACAGGACATGCGTCGAGTGACAGCGGTGTGGATCACATCGTCCATCGCACGCCTCTCGCCGATCATCATAGGCCGTCGTCGGCGTCCGGTGCCAGAGCGTCAGTAGCACGGGTCCTCCGGACCGTCGTGGCTCACGATGTCGCGGTGAACGAGGTAGGTCACGCGAGTCGGGAAGCGTTCCTCGAGCCGTCGGGCGATGTCGTCGGCACGGGTGATGTCGCCACTCTGTCGTGCCAGCAACATGGCCATCTCACCAGCATGGTAGCTCCAGGGACACAGCACGTGGTCGCCGAAGACGAGCGCCTCGTAGGCCCGGGATGCAGCTATCGGATCGTCACCGTCGGCCAGGACGCTCGCCTGAGACATGGCCACGCGGCATCTCGTGCAGGCGACACGGCGGCACGTCGCGGCCTGCCCTTGATCGAGCGGCAGTGCGAGCGGGAGGCCGGTCGCCGTGGGGAACGGCCTGCAACCCGACGCCAGCTCCGAAATGCGTGCGGAGATGCGCTCGCGGCACGCCTCGGGCACGGCGCTCGACGCGAGGTCTTCCGCGATCGACAGGAGCCAATGGTAGGCGTCCCGGTTCGAGGAAGGATCGCGGTCGAGGCCGTCGGCGACGAGCGCGGCAGCGGTCGCCAAGTCACGGTCGATTCTCACGTGTGCGAGGAGAGCGAGGCCCTCGAGCCCGTCTCCCCCGTGCGGGTCGGCGCACAGCAGGCGGTGGGCCGCGACCTCGAGCGTGCTCTCCGCTCCTCGCCTGGCTGCTGCGAGATCGCGGAGTGCTTCATCGAGCGTCACCGCCGGACCGCAGCCCTGACGGAGCCATGATAGAGCCTGGCCGCTCGCGCAGAGGTCCACGGGGCGCTCTTCCGATGGCGTGGGAACCTCGACGGGCGCGACGACCGGGGATGGTCGTGCCGGAGTGCTCGGGCCGCACGCCATGGTCGCGAACATCGCAACGAGCAGCGATACCCGAACGGAAGTGATGGTCAGCTCCTGCGTCATCTCGAACGAGCACCGCTGTGAGTCAGCGGTGTTGCTCACGTCTCAGGAGCATACCAGGACGCGGGTCATGAGGAGCTGACCGTCGTCGCCCGTCAGCTCACCGATACAGGTCGTCCCACTCGTCGCCAGGACTTCGCGGTTCCGGCGTCGGTGACCTCTTCTCTCTCGGGACAGGTGGCTCTTTCCCCATAGCTGATGTGTACGCCTGATCGCGGTTTAGTCCAACTCGACGTTTGCCGCACCCCGGGGAGTCCAGCACGTCATCGTCTCCGTCGGCTGCGGCAAACGCCTGTTAGTTATGCGGGGCGCCGTGGAGGGATGGTGCCGCTCCGGGGAGCTACTCCATCGGCGGTCGCGGACACACGCCCCGGTCAGTGGGCGAGCAGTCGGTGTGATAGTCAGTACGATGCGATCTCTTCAGGGGCCACGCCGAGTCGCTTCGCCACGGTGGACAACGTCGCGGCGTGGGGCGACTTGACTTCTCCGCGTTCGATGCGTGCTATCTCCTTCGCGCTGAGGCCCGGGAAGTCGCTGCGCCCGAGCCCCCTCTGGAGCCGGAGCCGCCGCAGGGCAGCGCCCAGGGACTGATCCTCGTGGAGCCTGCGCTTCTTCGCTCGACGCCGATACTGCTCGTCGAAATCGTAGAGGATGGCATCAGTGGCGGCCTCGTACTCGCCGAGCCGGACCGTCTGCCCGTGGTCTGTGACCTCGAGCTCGCGGAGTCGTGGTCTCGGACCGCCTGGGCGTACCGGGAACCAGGATAGCGGAACGACGAGGGGCTCGAGATCTCCCCTGTAGAGGATGAGCGCCCCGTCCTTGTCGCTGGCGGTGCCGCCGATGATGAGGTCCTGTCGGTCGGGTGATCCAAGCACCTCGACGAGCTCCCTGAGGGGGAGCAGCCGTATTCCATCCTCCACTCCAACGACGTGCCGGAAGACCGTCTGCAGCAGCTTGAGCCGCTCACGAGCCGTCTTGCGCAGCACGAGGAGGCGTCGATCTCCCCGGACTCGCTGCCCGGGCACCGCCGAAGCCAGGAGCTTGCTGGCGGAAGGTGTCGGAGCGATCCAGAGGGCCTTCGGCCGGGATCGGTGGAATGCGTCGATGGCTTCGGCCGCCGAGCTCACCCGATGCGCCCTGAGCTGGTCGAGCGCCGGCGAGAGACGGGAGCCCGCGTCAACCATGACGACCTCGTCTTTCATCGTCCGCCTCCTGCGAGGTGACCGGGTTCTCCGGGTGGAGGACATCCCACTCCCGGCACAGGTGCTCCCGGTGACGGTGTATGTGCTCGATGACGTCCGGCGGGACATCCCGTGGTGGCGGCTCGCGGTCGAGGAACTCCCCGCTCCGGAGATCGATGCGCCATGCCTTCGTCCGGAAGAGGATCGTCACGTGCGGTGGTTCGAGCCGCTCGCAGTCGTAGATCTTCACCTTCCAGCCCCGGTGACGCCACGGTCGTGGAGGGGGGAGGGAGAACGCCATGCTCCGTCGTACAACGCCAGCCCACGATTCACAATATGTCCCATTTCGATACTACTGTCAAAGAGGACATCCTGTCTGGCGCAGGCTGTCACCCCCGTCACGCCTCAGGATCGCCGAGGCCCTCCGCCAAAGGATACAAGGTCTCGACGGTCATCTGCGTGCACGAGAAGGGGATGAAGGACCCATGGTGCATCGTGGCGAGCGACGCGACGTTGAAGGGGAGCGCGGTCAAGCGTCTCTATGGCAAGCGGTTCTCCTGCGAGGAGACGTTCAGGGACGTCAAGGACCTGCGCTTCGGGATGGGGATGAAGTGGCAGCGGATCGGCAACCCGGACCGACGGGACCGGATGATGATGCTGGCTGTGCTGGCGATGGCCTTGCTGACGCTGCTCGGTGAGGCCGGTGAGCGTTGTGGGTTGGACCGGCTGCTCAAGACGAACACGTCGCCGAAGCGTCAGTTGTCGCTGTTTCGTCAGGGTCTGCGTTGGTACGACCTGATGCCGACGTTACGCGAGGATCGGTTGAAGTTGTTGATGGAGAGTTTCGTCGCGGTGATGGCCGAGCACGAGCTGTGTCGCGAAGTATACGGGGCCATCTAGGAAATGAGGGGATGGCTCAGCGCGTATCCGGCTCCGACAACGACGCCTACTTCGACGCCCTGGGCTTGTGCGTCGACGAAGTGCCCGGTGGCAGCGACGACGCACTGCTGGTGCCGCCCTATCTGACCTGGATCACGACCACCGCAGTGACGGTTGCCTGGGAGACGGCGACGGCCCTCGTCGGTGAGGTTGCCTACGGTTTGACCCCGGCACTCGGGTCGGTCGCGTCGGCCACGGCCACATCAACGCACCAGCGGGTCCGTCTGACGGGGTTGACGCCGGGATCGCGGTACTTCTACCGCGTACAGGGCGACGACTTCTCTGGACGCATCCACTCGTTCCATACGGCGCCGGTAGGAACCGTGCCTTTCGAGTTCGTGGTCTGGGGTGACAGCCAGTACGGCACCGACGTCTTCGCGCCGCTCGCCGGTCGGATGCAGGCGACGGCGCCAGATCTCGCCTTTGCGGTCGGCGACGTCGTCGCGAGGCCGACGGAGGAGAACTTCCGCGCCCAGCTTCTCGGTCCAGTGGCGGCGTTCGCTCCGCCGCGATGCATGTGTCCGCCGTCGCCGACACGGGCGAGGTACTGCACACCTTTACCATCACGAGGTGAGCCGGCGTCTGCTTGCGCGGTTCCGCCCCTTTCTGGCAGCGTCGCTGCACACGATGACGGTCGAAAGCAAGCCGCTGAGGATTCTCTTCTTCTCCGACAACGACGCCTGCCGCGCGCCGATGACCGTTGCCCTGGTGCGCTCGATGACGGGCGGCGACGCCCAGGTGGCGAGCGCCGGGATCGACGCCCGGCGCAGTGGGGCGAGCGCGGGCCCAGGTTTTCCGTTACGCACCCGCTGGCCCAGGTGACGCACGCAACGACCACCGCGATCCTCCAGCTTACCCTGTCGATCATGGCACTCCCTCTGCGTGCGGTGCTCCACGCCGCCAGCGTTTCACGCCGCCACAGTACGGGCAATCTCAAGTTGACGTCCTGCCATCCACGGCTCGACGTGTGTCGGTCACCGGTCGCTGACCCATGGCTACAGCCCGTCATCCGCGGCTGGATGGATCGAGAGGGGTGGGCAGCGGGGACACAGTCGCGGGGAGCTGCGCCCAGGAGTAGGCTCCGAGAACATGAAGACGGGCGAGCGCTCGGAGGCCATCGACCAGTACCGTGGGCTGGCCATCGTCCTCATGGTGGTGGCGAACTTCATCAATGACGTGGAGGTGGTCCCGCCCTGGGTTCGGCACCCGACCGATGTGGGTCTCTCGGTGATCGACTTCATCGCGCCTATGTTCGTCTTTGCGATCGGGCTCACTTTCGGGGCCTCGGTCCGGCGCCGGGCGGTCCGCGACGGGTTGCCCCGCACCGTCGGGCACTTCTTCAGGCGCGGCATGGTGCTGGTCGGGCTCGGCGCGATCATGGGTGCTGGCGAGATCGTGACCGGCGTCAACGAGGACGGGTTCAACTGGGGCGTGCTCCAGGCGCTCGGTGTCTCGATCATGCTCGCGCTCCCGGTGCTCTCGTGGCTCGTGTCGTGTCGGATCGGCGTCGGGCTAGGCTTGCTGGGGTGCTATCAGGCGCTCCTCGACGGATTCTGGCTCGACGCTGTACGGACCGCGCCTCATGGAGGGCTCCAGGGATCGCTTGGCTGGGCGGCCATGATGATCCTGGCCACCGGCGTCGCCGACCTGTTCCTGGAGACCAGCCCGCGATCACGGCGATGGGGCGTGGGCCTCTCTCTCGGCCTCGTCGCGGCCGGCCTCGCCATCGCGGCCTGGGTACCGATTTCCAAGGCCCGGGTGTCGGCGAGCTACGTGCTGATCACCCTCGGCACGGCAGGTGTGCTCTTCGCCGTCACCCGGCTCCTCGTGGAAGCGAGGGGTGTCCGGTCCGCCCATCTCCGGGCGTGGGGCAGGAACCCTCTGCTGCTCTACCTGATCCACTCGGTGGTCCTGGCGTTGTTCGTCTTGCCACCTGCACCGTGGTGGCACGTGGCCGCACCGTGGTGGCTCGTGCTCCTGCAGGTCGCTGCGCTGCTCTTCATCATGGACCGGATTGCGCTCTGGCTCGAACGACGGCGACTGGTCTTGACGCTGTAGCCTCCGCCGCACGCCGCCCCGCGGATCGGCGGTTCAGTGTCAGGACGACCTGGATCGCGGCAGAGATGGCGGTGAGCGTTACCGAGACGCAAACCCCGCCATGATCAGGACCATGGCGCACCCTATCATGATGCGTGTCATTGCCGTACTCGTGGCTGTCGGCGGGATCACCTGCGGCGTGGTGGAGCGGTTCAGGCGACGAGCGACACCGGCGTCACGCACGGCGTGCTCGAGATGCCCTCGCCGACTCCGAGCCTGGCGTTCTGGTTCCCCTGGCTCGATGGGGTGCTGAGCTTCTCAACGGTCAGTAGATGGCCGCATCGAATCGAAAGCCGACCCGGACGATCTTCGCCGCGCGCGGGTTCCAGCCGTATCGGGCGTGATAGGTGCCGTCCTCGCCACCTCCTTCCAGGAGGAGCTCGGCGAGTCGGCCTCTCTTCACGATGCGTACTCTGGAACCGCAGCTCATGTCGTTCGATGTGCCGAGCGCGGTGATCAGCTCGCCGCCAGCCTCGACGACCACGACCGGCGCCGACGTGCTCGGGCATCCTCCGTACATGTAAGTGCCACAGGCCAGGACCCGCTCCTTGCCCGGCGCGGGGGTGATGTCCATCGTGCTCAGCTCCACACACGCGCCCCTGAACACGAAGCCGACCGAAGACTCCGGGCAGACCAGCTCGGCCGCCGCGTCGCCCCGTGCGCTCACCACGCAGCCGTTCCACATCGAGGGGCCATCGATCGCCGTCACCTCGATCTGCCGTGTCTTCTCCGCGGCCGGGATCTGGCTGTCTGGTGAACGTGGTCGATCGAGCCCCGCGTCGGTTTGCGCGGCCGGCGCGGCGTCCACTCCCGGACCTGGCCGAGCCACCGGCGTGGGCGTCGCCTGGCCTCCGGCATCGGGTCGAGGTGCGGTCGGACCTGACCGCATGTCCGGGGTGGACGGCGAGCTCGCCTCATCCGCCGTGTGCGAGCACGCGGAAGAACACGAGAGGAACCCCAGGAGCACCCACTTCACGACGGGATAGGGCGACATGGCCATGCTTCTCTCGAGTCCGGACTCTAGCCGACGTGAGCCGTTGCGCAAAGCACATCATGGTTGTCCAAGACGTGGAGTGGGCGATCTCCGTGAACGGCATCCTGTGCCGCGATCGACTCGAGGTCCTCCAGCGAGTCTTCGAGAACGATCTCCCTCGTCGCGCCGGATGGCACGCTGACCCTCCTCGAGAGCGGCGCGCGGGCGACCTCGTGGGCCGTCGGTCCGGACGGCGTCTACTGGGGCGACAACACCTACACCGAGCCGGCCCTGTTCCGCGTCCCCTTCACCGGGGGCGGACGAGTGCCGGTGGAGACCGTGCGCCCCGTCGGCAACGAGGACCGCATCGCTGACTACGCGCCGACACTTGCCAAGATCGGAAGGGTTGCCGTATCCATGAGCTCTGGACGATAGCATCATGAACAACATCCGCTCTCTCACGATATTTCGAGCGGCGTTCTTCCTCTCACTATCCTGTCTGTGCATTCTGGGATTCCTGGGGGCCGCGCGGTCATACGGGATGTTCCTCATCCCACAAGGCTGGGGTGTGACCGACATCGTGCCGGAGGAGCTGGCGTTCTACGCATGGTATGCCTGCATCGGCTCGGCTGCGATCCTGTTCCTGATGCACGCGCTCCGCGCGATGTCGGTGGGAACCGTCCTGGAGAGAGCGCTGCGGAGCGGAATCGACAGGCCGGGCGTGTTGATCCTCTCGAGCGGCGCGCTGCTCCTGGTCGTGCTCCTCGCCCTGTATTTCACAGTGTTCCGCGGGGCTCCGATCGCCGACGACGAGTCGACCTACGTCTTCATCGCCAGGACCCTGTTGCAGGGCAGGGTCGTCAACCCGTCTCCCGGCGACCCGGAGATACTCTGGTCGCAGTTCGTCGTTCACACGGGGTCGGGATGGTACGGCAAGTACCCGATCGGACATCCCCTGCTGCTCGCGCTCGGAGAGGCGATCGGCGCGCGGTTCCTGGTCACGCCGCTGCTCACGGTCCTGACGCTGGTCGTCACGTGGCTCGTTGGGAGACGGGTATTCGATCCCCGGGTCGCCGGTCTGTCGGTCTGTCTCCTGCTCGTGTCGCCGCAGTTCGTGTTGACGGGCGTCACGCAGCTCTCGCAGCCCAGCTCGACGCTCTTCATGATGCTCGGGGTGCTGAACATGCTCCGGCTCAGGGAGAAGCCGGACCCCGCGCGAGCGGCAGTGTCGGCCCTCTGCTGGAGCTACGGCATCCTGATACGACCGATGCCGGGCGCTCTCTTCCTCATCGCGGCGTTCGCGTACTTCATGCTCGATCCGGCGTACGGCGACTGGTGGAGCGGGCGCGCGAACCGGCTCAAGATGATCGCCGCCGCGGCCGTCCCCGTGCTCCTCACCGCCGCGCTGTTCGCCTCCATCAACCACGAGCAGACCGGGTCGCTGCTCCGAACGGGGTACCACGAGCTGCACGGGGGTAGCGGCCTGGCGAGCGGCATGAGCGGGCACGTCGGGCTCTCGTTCTTCGGTGCACTGCTCCGGCAGAGCTTCTGGCTTCTGGGTTGGCCGCTCTCGTTCGTGTTCATCCCTTTCTCCCGACGTCCGCGGACGGTCTGGTTGCTGTGGAGCATGGTGGCGGCGGAGTACGGCTACCGGCTGCTCGTCCCGAAGACCGTCGTGGCGACGACCGGGCCGATCTACGTGGCGGAGGTCGTCCCGGTGCTGGTCCTGATGTCGGCGGACGGGATGGTCCAGCTTCGCGGGTGGCTCGCGCGCGCCCGACTGGAGAGGGCTCGGGAGCTGCTCGTCCCCGCGGTCTGCGCGGCGGTGGTCGTCGGCCTCGTCATGTTCGTCCCCGTACAGCTCATGACCATCCGGCGGGCCTGTGATGCCCAGAACCGGTTGCGCGAGGAGCTCGACAGGGTGCATGCCGCGCCCGCCCTCGTGTTCTGCGATGAGATCGTCAGCGACAGGGCCGGGGCGACCTGGGCCTACTATCCACCACCGCCGTCTCCGACCCTGAACGACGACGTCATCTTCGTACGCTGGGATCGACGAGAGGGGGGCACGGCCAGGATGATCGATTTCTGGAGGCGGAGGTTCCCGGAGCGCAGCGTCTGGCTCTACGACGCAGCGCCCGTGGATCGCCCGCGTCTGTACCGGGGAATACCGCGGTTCGAGCCGGTGGACCGACCCTGAGCGCGCGCGCTGTCCGCTCACTCGCGAAAGGTGATCAACTCGCGAAGCCGGGAAGCCGTGGCAGCTCGCGCCTGGATCGACTGGTCGTCGGCGCCGGGGCCACCGGACTGCGCACTGGCCCGTTCCACGTGCTCGATGGCCGAGGCGAGAGCGGCGACCACGTACAGCACGTCGGTCGAAGTCCGGTCCACCGCGAACTGATCCGGGTCGAACACGAGTCGTAGGTCCTGCGGCATGAACACGAAGCTGGCGACACCGATCAGCGCGCTGCGGTGCACGGCCAGAGCCTCGGCCAGCGCCCACGCCCTCGTCGAGGCCGCCTGGTATCCCTCGGCCGCGTGCGCCACCTGGCTCGCCGCGGTCGCCAGCTCGGAGAAGCTCGGAGACGCTCCCGCGCGATAGCCCACAGGCGGTTGGGATGCCAGCGTCTCGCACTCCTCGGCGATGGCGAGGCACTCGCCCCCGTCCTCATCGCCATCGAGGAGGTCCAGCGACGCGTCGAGGGCGTCGAACAAAGGCTCCTGGGTCGCGCCGTGAACCACGAGCGCCTCGCGGACGACCTCGGCGACAGCCGCGAACAGGTGTTCGATCGGGAGCCCGGTGGTGCCCATGATCCACGCGAGCCAGCTCCCGCGCGGGCAGCGCTCGACGGCCTCTCCGAGGTCCTCCGGGGCCCACGCCACGAGGTCCGCCGGGGCTTCCACGAGATCGAGGATCGCCCTGAGCTCCATCTCGAACGCTCCCGCTCCCGATTCCGCTCCCCATCCTCCCCCGATCTCCCGGCCCCGGCAAGGCCTCGCGCCGGTCCCTGATCGTCGGCTTCGCCGACAGGCTGCAGGCTACAGACTACAGGCTTCAGTGCGAAAACCGGGCATGGCTCAGCCTCTGACTCTTCGCCTCGCGGGTGGTCCCCAGGACACCACAGAATGATCGCCCCGCCGCAGCCTGCAGGCCCTGGAGCCTGGAGCCTGGAGCCTGGAGCCGACGATTATGGCCGGCCAGACCTCACCACGACGATTGACGGTCTGCTCGACCCCTCCTATCATTTTGACGTCATTCGAACAGATGGGAGCGCGATGATGTCACGGGGCATGGAGCTTGGGTCCTTGGTGCTCGGCGTGATCGTGGCCGTGGCCGTGATGGCGTGCGGCGGCGACGACGGTGGCGGAGGCGTCGGCGATTCGTGCACCGACCACTCCGACTGCGACGAGGGACTGTTCTGCGGCACCGACGGCCGCTGCTACGACCCGGGCGGAGGTGTGGGCGACCCGTGTACCGAGCACTCCGATTGCGCTGAGGGGCTGTTCTGCGGCATCGACGGCCGCTGCTACGACCCGGGCACGGGCGACGGAGACGCCGACTTCGACTCGGACGGCGACGGCGACGGCGGCGGCGAGTGCGACGACGTGGACGGCGACGGGTTCGACGGTCTGAGCGACGACTGCCCGGGCGGCACCGACTGCAACGACCACAACGCCGACATCAACCCCGACGAGTTCGAGCGGTGCGGCGATCTCGTGGACAACGACTGCGACGGCACTGTGGACGAGGACGAGTGCCGCTGCGCCCCGGGGAGCGCGCGCACGTGCTACACCGGGCCGGCGGGAACGATGCTCCGCGGTATCTGCGCCGCCGGCCGGCAGCGCTGCCTGGCCGACGCGACCTACGGCGAGTGCCAGGGCGAGGTGGTCCCAGCCGAGTCGGAGAGCTGCGGCAACTCCATCGACGACGACTGCGACGGCAGCATCGACGAGGACTGCGACTGCGACCCGCGGTGCCGATGCGGCGAGGCGGGGGCAGGCCCCGACTGCGAGTGCAGCCCCCCGGTCAACCAACCCTGCTACAGCGGCCCGGCGAGCACGGCGGACATCGGGGTCTGCTCGGGCGGCCTCCGGGACTGCGTGGACACGGGCGGCGGGACGTACCGGTGGAGCGAGTGCCGGGGAGAGGTCGTGCCGGGCGAGGAGATCTGCGGCGACGACCTCGACCAGAACTGCGACGGCAGGGCGGACGACGGGTGCGGCCCGCCGCCGGACGAGGACGAGGACGGGTATCCCGTCGAACGTGGCGACTGCGACGACTCGGACCCCGCGCGCAACCCCGGCGTCGAGGAGGCGTGCAACGGCCTCGACGACAACTGCGACGGGTACGTGGACGAGTCCTGCGACTGCACGCCGCCGGCGGAGCAGGACTGCTACAGCGGCCCGCCCGACACCAACGGCGTGGCCGCGTGCCACGGCGGGACCCAGACCTGCGAGGGCTCGATGGAGTTCCGCCACTGGGGCGACTGCGTGGGAGAGGTCGTGCCCGACATCGAGATCTGCGACGGCAGCGACAACGACTGCGACGGCCTCGTGGACGAGCTCTACGCCCTCGGGAGCAACGGCTGCGGCCGCTGCATCTTCGTCGAGACGCGCTGCGACGAACGCGACGACGACTGCGACGGCATGATCGACGAAGACCTCGTGAACGCCTGCGGCCTCTGCCCGCCCGAGGTGTGCTTCGACGAGGACTACGATGCCCCGGGCGAGTGCGAGGTCGGCGGCCGCGAGTGCGACGGAGTCGGCCCGTGGGAGGACGACCCGACCGCCGCGACGCTCGTGCAGGGGTCCGTCAGGGCGCCGTTCATCTACATCGCCGTGGACAGCAGGGACGAGGTGGCCCAGCTCAGCACCGACACGGGCGAGGTGAACTGGCAGGTCTCGTCCGGAGGCAACAGGCCTTCGCGCACGGCCGTGGCCCTGGATCACTCGGTCTGGGTCGGCAACCGCTGCCTCCGCTCGACGGCCGAGAACCTCGACCCGGCATGCTCCAACGCGGTCCACATCGACACCGACGGCGAGCTCATCTGCCGCGCCAACGTGCCGGGAGTCGCCCGCGGCATCGCCATCGACGCCGAGGGCGACGTGTGGGTCGGGACGTGGGACACGCAGATGCTCTACCACGTGAGCGGCGACATGGTGGACCCGACGGCGGACCCGCCGGCCTGCGAGATCCTCGAGACCGTCGACGTCGGAGTGAACGTCTACGGCCTGGTCATCGACGGCGACGGGTATCTGTGGACCGCCTCGGCCTCGGGCCGCACCGGCGCCTTCGTCGCCCGGGTCAACACCCGCGACACGTCCGATATCACCTACATCGCCAACCGCTCCTGGTACGGCATCGCGGTGGACGAGGACAACAGGGTCTGGATGGGCGGCCACGGCGGCACCGGGCCAGTCCACTCGTTCGACCCCGTCACGTTCGAGATGCGCCCGACCCTCGTGTCGTCCGTCACCGGGATCGCGGTGTCGCCGGTCGACGGCTTCATCTGGGGGTCTCAGTACAACCTGAACCGCGTGGTCCGCATCGATCCGGTGACGGGCGAGGAGGCGTGCTCCGCGCCGATCGCCTGCGGCGACTTCGGGATCGCGTGCTCGCACCCGCATGGCGTGGCCGCGCTGCCCGACGGCACGATCTGGGTCCCGATCCTGTCGGGCGGCATCGTCAACGTGTTCGACTCGGACTGCTCGCTGCTGCACGTGTACCCGGTCGATGTCGGCCAGCGGCTCTACACATACAGCGACATGGCGGGCGTGACGCTGATGACCGTGACGACCCGCCAGGGCCACTGGATCCAGAACTTCGACTCCGGGTACGACGACCCGTTCTGGGGCAGCATCACCTGGCGGGTGGACCCGATGCCGGCGGACACGGACGTCGAGATCTCGGTGCGCGCGGCCGAGACCGCGGCCGGGCTCCTCGAGGACACGGCCGCGACGTGCGCTGAGCTCGAGCCCTTCGTGTCGGTCGCCGGCCCGAACGAGGCCGACCTGTCGGAGTGCGACGACATCCAGGGCATGCGGTGGCTCCAGCTCGACATCGAGCTCCGCACCGCCCGCAACGGCATCCGCCCCGTCGTCCGCGACGTCCACGTCCACTGGGCGTACTGAGAAACAGAGTCCCCCCCGACTCCCTCGACGCTCGTTGATTGCCCGCGGCCCGGAGTGGTACTGTCACCGGGTCCCCGGAGCCCATGGATGCCTGGAGAGACCATCCTGGTCATCGATGACAGCCCGACCATCTGCAAGGTCGTGTCGCGCAACCTGCAGCGGGCCGGGTACCGCGTCGAGGTCGCGGGCGACGGCCAGGCCGGGCTCGAGATCGCCCAGCGGGTCAACCCCCAGATGATCCTCCTGGACTTCGTCATGCCCCGGATGAACGGCTTCCAGTTCTGCCGCGCCCTCCGGAAGATCCACAACCTCGCCCGCATCCCCATCGTCCTGATGAGCGCCAAGGGCGACAAGATCGGCGCCAAGTTCATCCAGCAGGTCGGGGCGGTGGACTCCATCACCAAGCCGTTCAGCCCCGAGGCGCTCCTCGCCGTGAGCAGCCACGTGCTCGCCAAGTACCGGGACGGCGCCGCGGAGCATGTCGACCTCGAGCGGTTCTCGTCACTGGACATGAAGCTGCTCGAGTCCGACGAGGACGAGCCGGACACCAGGCCCCGCTGGGACCAGATCTCGCTCGAGGAAGGCCGTCAGGCGCGCGAGGTGGCGGAGCAGATCGCCGGCCGGGTCGTCGACATCCTGACGAGCACGCTGCCCGACCTCGCCGACCGCGCCGACGCGATCGAGGACGCGCTGAGCCGCCGCCTGACCCCGAAGGCGCTCGAGACCATCTCCACGATCATCGCGCAGCTCGAGCCCTCGGCCGGCAAGGCCGCGTTCGCCGGCGACGTCGCCCACGTGCCGCTCCCTGAGGTCATCCAGCTCATCAACCTCCAGGGCCACACGGGCTGCCTCGAGATCCGCCGCGACCAGTTCCGGGTCCTCGTCTACTTCCGCGATGGCGCCATCGACCTCGCGCTCTACCGCGGCGGACGCGAGGAGTTCATGCTCGGCCGGTTCATGATCGAGGAGGAGATCATCGGCCGCACCGAGCTGGACCACATCCTCAAGACGCGCGGCGCCGACGATGGCCTGCTGGGGCAGCAGCTCGTGAAGCGCGGCTACCTGACCGTCGAGGACCTCTCCCGCGTGCTCGAGCGGCAGACCAGCGAGCTGCTCTACGAGGTGCTCCGCTGGGGGCGCGGGAGGTACGCGTTCCGGCCAGGTGTGTCGTCGCGCGAGGCCGACCTCGCCGCCCTCGGCCTCAGCGTGGACCGCATCCTGCTCGAGGGGGTCCGCAGGGTGGACGAGTGGCGCCTCATCGAGCGGGAGATCGAGGACTTCGACGTCGTGCTCCTCCGCGACGAGGCCGCCGTCGAGCGTTTCGGCCGCGGAGAGCTCACACACGAGGAACGCGCCGTCCTCGATGCCGTGGACGGGCGATCGAGCATCCGCGACATCATCGAGCGGACCCGGATGAGCTCGTTCCTGGCGAGCAAGCTGCTCTACCGGCTGCTCTCGATCAAGCTGATCCAGAAACGTGCGTGACGTCCTGCACCAGATCGTCCCGGTGGTCGTGCTCCAGGCCGGGAGCCTCGACGTGGCCGTGCCCGCGCGCGAGGTGCTGCGGTTCGTCCTGGTCCGGGACGTCGAGCCCGTGCCGCTGACTCCACCGGCGCTGCTGGGCGTGACCGCCGTGGCCGGCGAGGCGGCTCTGGTCGTGGACCTGCCCCGGCTCGTCGATCAGCCGCGGCGCGCCGCGTGGCCCGCCGCGCTCGGCGTCTGGGCGAAGGTCGCCGGCGACTCGCTCGTGCTCGTGGGCGCGTCGGCACGCTGGATCGGTCGCCTGCGCCGGCACGAGGCCCGGGCTGAGCTCGCTGCGTGCCAGGGGATCGTCGAGTGGAAGGGCGCGCAGGTCCCGCTGCTCTCGTGGCCGCTCGTCCTCGATGCCGCGTTCGGGACGACCGGTCCGACGAGGCCGTCCTGGCCCTCGCCGGACGTCCCCGAGCTCCGCTGGCCGCCGGGCGAGGATCTGGCCTGATGCCGGCGGGTCACGGACACGACGCGGCGGCGCGCCTCGAGCAGGCCTCGAGGTCGGTCTCGGAGTCGCTCGGGGCCGCGACGGCCACGACGTCGGAGCTCTCGGAGGTCCTCGGCGACGTCACCGCTCAGGTGCGCCGCGTCGCGTCGCGGCTCGCGGAGGTCGCGGAGGTCGCGCAGCGGCTCGAGGACCTCGCGGCCCGGGTCGCCGTCACGGCGCTCGACGTCGGCGTCGAGGCCTGCCGGGGCGGCGCGGCGGTCGACGAGCCCCTCGCGGCCATGTCGGACGAGGTGCGGCGGCTCGCCGAGCGGACGGGTGTGGCGACCCGCCGACTCACGGAGCTCGTCCTCGAGATGGACGAGCTGTCGACGTCCGCCGAGGCCGGCCTGGCCCGGGCCGGCTCGAGGTCCGAGCGGCTGGGCCAGGCCCTGCGAGACGCGGCGGATCGCGCCGACCGCCTCGAGCTGGACGCGTCGGAGCTCTCGGCTTCGCTCGCGGACCGTGCCGTGCTCCCGGACGGGGAGAAGTGACCTCGCGACCCCAGATCGACCTTCGGCAGATCCTGCTCGAGGGCGCCGAAGACAGGCTCCGCTGCCTCGGCGAGACAGACCGCCAGGAGGTTCTCCTCGCCGTCCACTCGCTCTACTCCAGCGCCTCGGCCGCGTCCCTGTCCGACCTGCTCCCGCTCCTGAGCTCGCTCGAGGACGACCTCATCGAGAGCCGGCCCGACGCCGTACAGAACGTCCGACGTTCCATCCGCGCCAGCCTCGAGCAGCTCCGCCGGGCCGAAGCCGAGACCTCCGAGGACGTCCTCGAGTGCTTCGCCGACGAGGCGTCACAGCACCTCTCCTCCGTCCGTGCCCTCCTGGAGCGGCTCGCGGCGCGTCCGGAAGACCGCAGTGCCCGGGAGGAGGTGGTCCGCGCGCTCCACACGCTCAAGGGAGCCGCGGCCATGGTCGGCGCGACCGACGCGGCCCGGGCCGCGCACGGGCTCGAGGACCAGCTCCAGGACTCGCTCGACCAGGGCGCGAAGCTGGACGGTGAGCGGCTCGACCGCCTGGCCGAGGGGCTGGCTCGCGTCGAGGCGCTCGTCGCCGAGGCGCGGTCGGGCCTCATGCCCGCGGCCGACACGGCGGCAGGAGAGTCGAGGACGTCTCCGCCCGCTGCGGACCACGCGGCTCCCGCGTCCCAGCACCACGAGCGGCGCGGCGAGACGACCACGGTCCTGCGCCTACCGCTGGCCCAGACCTCGACCCTGCTTGAGGCCGCGCGCGACACGCGCTTGGCGTCGGGCGACGTCGCCCGGGCCGCCCGCGCCACGCGGGAGACGGGAGACTCGTTGACCTCGATCCACCGCGAGCTGCTCGACCTCGCCGGTCGCGACCCGACGGCAGCCCGGCTCTGTCGCGTCCTCGGCCGCGACGTCACCTCGCTGACGGCCGTCGCCGACGACCTCGAGCGCGCGTCCGCAGGGCTCGATCGCGCCGCCGGACGGGCCCGGAGGCTCGTCACCGGGCTCCGCGCGACCACGGCGGCGTGGATCTTCAAGCGGCTCGAGGTGGTGGCCGAGGACGCGGGCCGCACGCTCGGCCGGCGCGTCGTCGTGCGGCGGCGCGGCGAGTCGGTGGAGGTCGATCGCCAGATGGCCGGCTGGGTACTCGACCCGCTGCTGCATGTCGTGCGCAACGCCGTGGCCCACGGGGTCGAGGACCCGGCGCAGCGCGTCGCGCTGGGAAAGGAGCCGAGCGGCCGCATCACCCTGGACGCAGAGGCCACAGGCGGCACGATATCCTTCTCGGTCTCCGACGACGGGAGGGGCATCGACGTGGACCTGCTGCGGCAGCGGCTCGTCACCACGGGCGTGCGCACCGCCGCCGAGGCGGCACGCGCCACCAGGGAGCAGATCCTCGACTGGATGTTCCTCCCGCGTGTGTCGATCCGGGTTGCGGCCGACGAGGTCGCCGGCAGGGGAGTGGGCCTCGACGCCGTTCGCTCCGAGGTCGCCCGGAAGGGCGGCACGGTCTCCGTCGAGACGTGGCCAAGCCGCGGGACGCGGTTCGTCATCATCGTGCCGCACCCGGCGGAGTCACAGCACATGGCGGTGGTGGCCGTCGGCCCCCACCGGCTCGCGATCCCGCTCGCTCAGGTGCGGCGCACCGAGGATGCGACAGGCGCCGGCGGCCGCGAGGTCGACCTGGCCGCCGTGCTCCGAGTCGCGCACCGGGACCCGGCGCGGCGCCGCCGCGTGGCGGCCGAGGTCGATGGCACGCCGCTCGCGCTCCTCGTCGATGAGGTCGAGCTCGGCGTCGAGGTCTCGCTCTTCCCCGAAGCCCGGCGAATCGGCACGCTCGGCCTGTCCCTGGGTGTGTCGGCCGACGGTCGCGCGCTCCCGGTCCTGGACCTCGCCGCCCTCCTGCCGACCCGGACATCGACCGTCCCGCCGCCGCCGCCCCGAGTGCTCCTGGCCGAGGACTCGGCGACGACCCGAGCGCTGCTCGTCTCGACGCTCACCGCCGCCGGCTTCGACGTGGTGAGCGCGGTCGACGGCCTCGAGGCGTGGGTCCGGCTCTGCGGCGAGCCTTTCGACCTCCTCGTGACCGACCTCGAGATGCCGCGCCTCGACGGTCTCGAGCTCGTCGGGAGGATCCGCGCTGAGCAGCACATGGCGGGCCTCCCGGTCGTGATCGTCACCTCGAGCCGCGACGACGCCCTGCGCGCGCGCGCCGAGACCCTGGGGATCGAGGCGTTCGTGGCCAAGGACGAGGGCGACGCGGCGCTCGCCGACGCCGCACGCCGCGCCGTGAGACGACGCCGCGAAGGCTCGCCGTAGCCCGAGCCGGGACGTGCCGGTCTACCACGGGGAAGTGGTGCGGCGGCACCCGATGCGGCATCATCGGGCCCCGGAGGTCCTCACATGGCGAGTCAGCTCCGTGATATCACGCTCCCGGTCCCCCCGGCCCATGCCTACGGACTGGTCAGGACGTCAGGCAACGAGATCCCGAAGTTCCGGCCCACGAGGGACGACCCGGTCTCCTTCTCGCTGGCCTGGAGCAAGGGGTGGGGGTGGTCCAACCCGGTGGACGTGAAGGCGACCGTCTACCAGGGTCCCGACCCGACCACGAGCCTGATCCGCTACGAGGCGAGCATCCTGGCGCTGGCCGACCCCTTCGGGTTCACGACGAAGACGCTCGACCAGTTCATCGGCCACCTCCACGCGCACCACCAGGCCATGCTCTCGAACACGCCCGCGCCGCCGCCGCCGAAGAACACCCACGACGTGAAGGTGAACGTCATCATCCTCGCCGTGCTCTTCGGCCTGATGTTCCTGATGTGCGCCGGGGTCGGGGCGATCGCCCTCGTGAACGGGTGAGACCGATCGGTACCGGCACGGGCACCCGCATCAGCGACTCCGGTCATGTGTCGAACCGTTCGATCACCCCTGTTGTTCTCACCGCTCTCGGGGTGTGAACGTCATGGACCGCCCGGACGAGCCGTCGGGCATCCGAGGCCAGTTGATGAACCGGCGGGGAGGCGGCTCCGCGGCAAACGGGTCGGGCGCTCTCGAGTCGTGCTGCCCCTCGATCCATTGCTGCACCATCGCCGAGCCCTCCCGCACGACCGAACGGACGAGGGTCCCCCCCGGTCCCGGCAGAGGCATGGGCAGGGCACCGATCAAGATGCCGGCACCCCAGTTGTACGTGGTCCCGCCTGCGAGCGATTCGGAGAGGCCTGCCGTGGAGACGCCGAGCCGCTCTCCGCGCCGCGCGACCTCGATGTCCCGCAGCTCACCGGGAGCCTGTGCGAGGCTCGCCGCGGCGTGCATGCCCATCGAGAGCGCGAAGGACGCTCCCGGACCGCCGATGGGCATCAGCGCCATCGAGGCCAGGAGGGATGCGGCCTGGACTGCGCGTACCGGAGCCTCGTCCTGCAACCGGTCGATCCTCAGCCCGTCCGCGAACGCTCGCGCCGCGAAGGAGCTCCCGGCGACCTCTCCGGCCCGATCTATGGTGACCCCGTACCGGCCCGCGACCTCGCGGAACGCCGGTGTGAACAGCGCGAACGCCTGCGATGGGCTCGATGAAAGGTCGCGGGCCCTGAGTGACACGATCTGGTCGTCGCGGGCTCGCCGCGCGGCACAGGTCGCGACCTCCCGGGCAAGCTGCCCCAACTCGGCTTCCCCGATCCCGTCGAGTTGGGCCGACTGGTCCCAGTACCGGGCCCGGCCCTCGGTCAACCCGAGATGGACCAGGACGTTGACGAACCCCTCCCGGTAGAGGCGGGCATCCTCGGGTGACATCCTGATCCCCCGGTTCCTGCCATCGATGGCGGAGGTCACCACCTGTAGCGCACCTTCGGCGCCGTTCTGGCCGAGCTGTTCGGCAGCGGCTCTTCCGAGCCGGATCACGGCCATGACCTCGTCACTCGCCTCGGCGGTGATCCGCTGCGTGACGTGGGCCTGCAGCTCGTCCCTGATGCTCTGGCGGACCTCCGCGAGGGTCTCGTCGTCCACCGCTCCCCCCCGTGCCCGAGCAAAGCTCCCGGCGAGGGTCTCGATGGCCTCGTCCACCTCCTGCTCGCTCGCGTGAGCGAGTGCCACCAGCATCCCGTCTTCGCGGTCCACCTCCCCCAGGAGCTGTCGGACCGAGGCCGGGCCACAGGTGCCGGCGAGCCGGTCGAGCAACGCCCCGTGGAGCCGCGCAAAGGGCTCGCGCAGGGGGCGTGCCGTGTGAGCGTACGCGCGCTCGACCTGTTCTCGGTCATGGTGCCTCGCAAGATCTCGGTTCCTACAGATTCCATCGACTCCGCACATGTCGAACCTCCTCGTGCTCGGGGGAGCGCGACTCGGACCGGCGTCAGGCTCATCCAGCTCCCGACGAGGCCGTGTCGCGCGCCTATTCCGAGTTATCGGACGGATCGATCCGTTTGTTGCTTGGGACCCGTGATGGGAGACGTGGCAGCGTCAGCCGGGAGGGTCGGTGCGGAGTCGCGGACCGCGGCAGGTCAGCGGGCGGGTGCGATGACGAGAGCCCACCGGTTGAGGGTGCCGGTGTCCACGGCGGCACGATCGACGACCGTCAGCGTCCATGTGCCGTTGGCGTCGACACCCGCGAAGCCGGTGACGTCGATGGTGGACTGGATGTTGTCGGCACCGCCGCCGGAGCGGTTCCAGACCGTCACGCTCTGGCCGTTGTGCGACAGGACGACCTCGAGGTCGCCGACGTACGTGTGCGTCACGTCGATCTCCAGGGACAGCGTGCCCACGGCTGGCGCCCCGGTCGCTTCGATCACGCTGGTCGCCCCGGCGGGGTCGTTGTCGGGGATGGCGGCCGCGGTGGTGTTCTCGAACCGGACCGTGCTCGGGTCGGGGGGCGGCGGCTCGGTGCAGCGGTTGCCCGAGGGCGTGAAGCAGTTGTCGCGGGCGCCGCTGACGCCGAAGCGCGCGTGGCCGAGCTTGCGGCTCACCGCCTCCATGATGTCCTGCCACGACGCCTGCCCGCCGTTCTCGGCGCCCCAGAAGAGGCGCGCGAGGATGGTCGAGGTCAGCGGGAGGTTCTCGCTGTAGTAGGTCGGCTCGACGTTGGAGATCACGTCGACCTCGGACCAGCTCCCCTTCCCCGCCAGGATGGGCCGGACGTAGTACTCGTAGCTCAGGCAGCTCGCCACCTGGAAGATCTGGTAGCGGTCGGGGTACTGGACCTGCTCGAACGCCATGCCGCTGCCGAGCACGCTGTGGCCGTTGTACATGACGACCTCGTGCTCGCTGACGGCGCGCTGCCAGTTCTGGAGCCTGGAGTAGTCCGCGACGCTGTAGAAGAGGTCGGGGCCGTAGATGTCGACCGACTCCGTCAACTCGCCGACGACGCGCTCGAACCGCCGGCCGAGCGGCGGGTTCTGGACCTCGGCGAACCCGGCCTCGGTGAGGAAGCGGGCGAGGGCCGTCACGTTCTGCCAGTTGTAGTCGTCCTCGACGCGGCCGTCGTCGAGCTTGCCGAAGAGCACGACGACGTCGAGCCTGTTGTCAGCGAGCAGGCGGTCGTACTCGGGGTAGCTCTCGGGGTTGCGGGGGAGCAGGTCCTCGACCGTCAGCGTCATCTGCTGGGTCTCGATGCGGCAGCCGGACCGGTCGGGGTTCCACAGGTACCAGTACACCGACTGGCTCAGCGAGATGTGCGAGTTCTCGTCCGCGCAGGCCTGGCCGCCCTCGGTCATGGTCTCGTAGGGGCGGAGGGGTACGGTGGCCCTGAAGACGTGGCCGACGCTGACGTTGTTCCCGGCGCTGTTGAGGAGCACCACGTTGACGTCGGGGATGCGGAACCTGCGGAGGCTCGCGCGACCGGCGCGGGCTTCGGCCTCGGCGCGCGGGAGCCACTCCTCGCCGACCTGCCACAGCACGCGGTCGGGAGCGTCGGCGTCCTCGGCCAGGATCTCGAGGTAGATCCGCTGCCGCGAGCGCAGGTTGGTCACGGCGTACTGCGCCAGGTCCGCCGGCGCGTCGAAGATCCGCGACTCGGACGCGATGACGTCGGCTTCGATCGTCACCTCGACCTCGTACCCGCGGAGGTTGACGTACCCCGTGTCCTCCTTGCCCTCGTCGTCACCGTCCTCGAGGAAGGGGTTCGACCCGAAGTCGACCTCGCCGCCCTCGACGCAGCCGAAGACGAGACCCGCTGCCGCCAGGATTCCGATCCATCGCGCCGTGTGGTTCATCGTTCTCTCCCGGCTCCCGGGTTTACAACGACCGTGCCACGCTCCGAGGCGTGCCGACCGGCCTGATTTCATTGCCGTCTCGGGGGTGCCCCGCCTCCGCCCACCCCGAGATCGGGCGGCGACTCGACCGGCCATGGCTGTCCGGGTGTCCACCGGGTCGTCATCGGTGGTATGGTTCGGGGCGATCTCGGGAGGACGACATGAACAACGACAGACGTACCGTTCTCGTCACGATATCGATCACCTTGATCTTCATCGCCGCGCTGGGCGCGAGCTGCAGCCCGACGACCGAGGGCCCCGATCCGTGCGAGGGCGTCGAGTGCTCCGGCCACGGCCTGTGCGACCCCGGAGACGACAACGAGCCGCGGTGCATCTGCGACTCCGGGTACCGCGCCGAGGGGCTCGAGTGCGTCGAGGGCTGCTCCGCGAGCACCTGCTCGGGCCACGGGACGTGCAGCGACGAGTCGGGAACGCCCGCGTGCACGTGCGACACGGGCTACGCCGGCGACTGGTGCGGCGAGTGCGCGGACGGGTACCACAGGGACGGTGGGGGGTCGGGCTCGGGCGGGTCCGGCGACTGCGTGCCCGACGAGACCTGCGACCCCGACCCCTGCGCTCCGGACGCCTGCCACCCCGAGGAGTGCACCGAGTGCGATCCCGACCCGTGCGACGCCGGCCCCTGCGGCGACCACGGGTCGTGTCGCTGCGTCGGGGGCGAGGCGGTCTGCGATTGCGACGAGGGCTACGACGGCCCCACGTGCGCCGAGTGCGCTGAGGATTACGTGCCGCGGGGCGCCGAGTGCGTCCCGTGCAACGAGGTCCTGTTCCAGTACTTCGACGCCACCGCGACATCGGTCTGGGTGAGCGGCGACTGGCTCGGCTGGCCCACGACCCCGGCGGAAGGCGCCCTCGAGCTGGTCAACGACGGCATGGGCAACTGGTCCGTCACGACCAGCATCGATGTGGATGTATACATCTACAAATTCATCGTCAACGGCGCCGCCGTGTGGCTCGCCGATCCGCGGTGCGAGGAGACCACCGACTGCCGGTACGTGGACAGCGGCTTCGAGTACCCCAACTGCGAGTGCGACCTCCCCTGCGAGGGAGAGCCCGTGACGCCCGGCGCTCCCGACTGGCGCGACGTGGTGATGTACTTCGTGATGGTCGATCGGTTCTCCGACAGCGACGGTGAGCGGGACATGGTCCCGGGCGCGACGGACGGATCGCGCGACGGCCCGAGCGGCCAGTACATGGGCGGAGACCTCGCGGGCGTCACGGAGCGGATGGGATACCTGAACGACCTCGGCGTGACCGCGATCTGGCTCTCGGCGCCGTACGAGAACCGGGACACCGCGGGCGCGGGGATCAACTTCGGCGACACCCACATGTACTCGGGGTACCACGGGTACTGGCCCTCGCCCGACAACATCGTCTTCACGGGCGGCGACCCGAGCCCACGGCCGGAGGTCGAGCCGCGCATCTCGACGTCGGCCGACGCCGAGGGCGAGCTGCGCGACCTGATCGATGAAGCGCACGGCGAGGTGAGCGCCCTGGGCGGCGACACCGGCATCCGCGTGCTCTTCGACTACGTCATGCACCACGTGGACCTCGACAGCGGGCTCTATGCCGCGCACCCCGGGTGGTTCTACCAGGAGGGCGGCCACTTCATCCTCTGTCCGCCGAGCCGGTGGGACGACCCCTTCTACGGCACGAGGTGCGCGTTCACCGACTACCTCCCGCCGTTCGACTTCTACAACCCCGAGGTCCGCGCCTGGTCCGTGGCCGACGCCGTGTGGTGGGCCCGCGAGTTCGGTCTCGACGGGTACCGCCTCGACGCGATCAAGCACGTGCCCCTGGACTGGTTGACGGAGCTGCGCACGGCGCTGACCGCCGCGTTCCCGGAGCCGTGGGGCGACCGGTTCTACCTCGTGGGCGAGACCTTCAACTACGACGATCCCGCGAGGCTCCGCGATTTCATCGACCCCGAGACCATGCTCGACGGCCAGTTCGACTTCCCGTTCAAGGCGCGGCTCTGCGAGGCCGTGCTTGCGGGCTCGATGGGCCTCGACGGCTTCTCGTCGTGGATGGACGGCATGGACGACTTCTTCGGCCGCGACGCCATCATGACGACGTGGATCGGCAACCACGACATCCCCCGGGCGATCCACTTCGCCAGCCGGGAGATCACCAACTGCCGCGAGGGGAGCAACCTCGACAACGGCTGGGCCCGCGAGACCTGGCCCGACGCCTGGCGCCAGCCGACGGACGCGGCGCCGTACGAGCGCCTCGGCGTGGCCTTCGCCGTGATGATGACCACCCGCGGCATCCCGCTCATCTACTACGGCGACGAGATCGGGCTCTCGGGCGGGGGCGACCCCGACAACCGGCGCATGATGGTCTTCGACGACGGCTCCCTCAACGCCCACCAGATCGCGCTGCGTGACGGGGTGAGCGCCCTCGGTCACATCAGGGCCGAGAACCGCGCCCTGTCTCGCGGGGAACGCACGACCCGCCACGCCGACGCGGACACGTGGGTCTACACGATGGGCGAGGTCCGCGACACGCCCGACGTCACCGTGGCCATCAACCGCTCCGACGCGGCCCGCTCGGTCACGGTCCCGGACGGCTCCTACACCGACCTGATGACTGACACGTCGCGCTCGGGCGGCGCCGTCGAGCTCCCGCCCCGGTCCTTCCTGATCCTGCGGCACGAGTAGTCTTGACCTTTCGTGCGGCGGCGATAGCGTCTTCGCCGCGAGGGGATTCACGCCGATGCAGACGATACCCGTCATCGAGTCTTCGATCGCCGCGGCCACCGTGTTCCGCTCGGGCGCGCTGGTCACACGGGTGGCACGGCTCGAGCTCGACGCCGTGCCGCCACACGTGCGGATCACCGGGCTGCCGCTGTCGCTGGACGACGCGTCGGTCCGCGTCCAGGTCGAGCACCCGAACGGCGGCGGCGCGCCCCCGGTCACGGCCTCCGGGCTCAAGGTGTGCCTCGAAGCCGAGACGTCGTCCGAGACGCGGGCCGCGCCAGACGATGAGGAGCTCGAGCGCGCCCGCCGCGACCAGGCCCGCCTCCAGGACCGGATCGAGCAGGTCGGTCGCGAGATGGACCGGCTCAAGCGGCTCAAGGTCGCCTCTCGCCCAGCGTCGAGCTGGAGCGCCGAAGGGCAGCCCTGTCGCGCCACTCCGGGCGACGCGAGGCTGGAGCTCGTCACGTTCCAGCACGCGGAGCTCGAGCACCTGCTCGACGAGCTCAGAAGGCTCCGGGAGGAGCGGCGTCGCGCGACCGAGGTCCTCGCGGAGCTCGAGGCCAGGGCCCAGCGCGCCTCGTCGGCCCGCGACGCGAGGCAGCACGAGCTGCGCAAGAGCGTCGTGGTCTCGCTGAGCGGCGGAGGCGAGGGGCCGGTCGCGGCGCGACTGCGGCTCGAGTACCGCGTGCCCGGGGCCCGCTGGGCGCCGTCGTACGCGCTGCACCTGGACCGCTCGCGCGGCTCCGGTCCCACCACGACGCTCGCGTGCCGCGCCATGGTCTGCCAGCGGACCGGCGAGGACTGGAACGACGTCGCGTTGACCGTCACGACGGCCGATCCGCAGGACTGGTGCGAGCTGCCCGAGCTCGAGAGCGTGCGCATCGGCCGCTGGCAGCCTCCGCTCAAGCGGCCCGGGTACACGGCGCCTCCCGTCGGCGCCGAGGCGCTCTTCTCGGACCACGACCGGTTCCTCGCGTCAGCGTCCGCCCGGCCAGGCTCGGCCGAGCTCGACGGCGACGAGCCCACGGTGACGATCCGGAGGGAAACCGTCCAGCGCGCCCTGGCCGAGGCCGAGACCTGGGACGACGACCACGCGGTCACGTGCGAGATCCCGCTCGCCCAGGCACAGGCGCTCGTCGCGAGGGCGGCCCCGGTCCCTCGAGCCGCGCCGATGCCCGGGGCTCCGGCCGCGATACCAGCCCCTCAGGCCCCACATCCGCCCGTGCAGGGCCATCCGGCGCCGTTCGGCAGCGCGTCCGAGCTCCCGGGCCCGGAGTACCTCGGGGAGGACGAGGGAGTCGCCACCCTGGGAGCGCCCGTCGATGCCCCCCTCTTCCTCGCGTCCCCTGAGGCCGGCGTCCGCGCGGCCAAGTCGGCAGGTCTCTTCGCCCGGTTCAGCGCGCCCAGGGGCCGGCGTCCCCAGGCCCCGGCGCCTCAGGTCGAGGACCTGGGCCGGGCCGCGGTGGCGCCGCCAGAGACGCCGTCCGAGCCGCCGTTGCGGCCGCAGGACGAGCTCCTCGCGTACGACAACCTCTACCTCCCGCCCCTCGACCACGCGCGGCGAGGGCTGCTCACGGTCCGGACGCGGCAGGACGTCTCCCTCGCGCTGCTCGTCCGTCAGGAGGTCGAGGTCACGGTCGACCTGGCCGAGCTGGAGCGCGAGGTGCGTGCCCGGGCGCAGGCCGTCGCCTCGATGGACGCGCCGCCCGGGCACGTCCATCCCTCGGCCGAGCGCGGCTTCGTCCACGCGTATCCCGCCGAGGCCCCCGTCTCCGTCGCCTCGGACGGCAGCTTCCACTCCGTGCCGCTCTCCATCCGCAAGGGCGAGTCGGAGATCCGCCACGTGACGGTCCCCCGCGTGAGCCAGGACGTGTTCCGCGTCCTCGAGCTCCGCAACCCGCTCGACGCCCCCCTCCTCGAGGGCCCCGCCGACCTGTACGTCGACGGCGACTACCTGCTGACGACCTCGATCCACCAGACCGCGCCGCGGGGCGAGCTCAGGGTCGGGCTCGGCGTCGAGCCCGCGATCAAGGTCTCCCGCAACACCACCTTCTCCGAGGAGGCCAGGGGCCTCATCAAGGGCATGCGCTCGCTCGAGCACGGCATCCGCATCGAGCTGGCGAACCAGCTCGGCGGACCGGCCACGGTCGAGGTCCGCGAGCGTCTGCCCCAGGCACGCAAGGAGGACGACGAGATCGAGGTGGAGGTGAAGAGGGTCGAGCCGCCCTGGACCGCGTGGGAGCAGGACGATCGACCCCTGCGAGGCGGGTATCGCTGGACGGTCGACATCGACGCCGGCGAGCGCCGGGTGCTGGAGGTCGACTACGGGATCCGGATCGCCGCGAAGTACGAGCTCGTGGGCGGGAACCGGCGGGAGGCGTGAGCCATGACCGAGCAGACCGTCAGACAGGTGATCGAGATCGTGGCGCCCGTGGTCGAGGTGACTCTGGCCGAGGACCGCGCCCGGGTCGCCCGCCGGGGCGTCGCCACGCTGCCCGCCGGACAGCTCACGCTCGTCGTCCCCGGCGTGGCGCCGGTGCTGGCGGACAAGACGCTCCAGGCTTCGGTGACCGCCGTGGCCGACGGCGGCGCCGTCGAGATCTTCGACGTCCGCGCCCGGCGGCGGATGATCGCGCCGGGCGAAGCCAGGCCCGCGGAGCGCGAGGCCCTCGAGGCCGAGGCCGCCGTGCTGCAGCTCGAGGAGCTCGACCTCAAGGACAAGATCCAGCTCCTCTCGCGCCAGGCGGACGTCCTGAGCCAGCTCGCCGGGACAGTGCTCAACGAGATGAGCGACGACGCGGCGCTCGGCGTCGCAGAGCCTGACGAATGGCAGCAGCAGCTCCGGACGATCGGGCGGCGCGAGCGCGAGGCCCGCGCCGAAGTCCTGGAACGGAGCTTCCAGTGGCAGGACCTCAAGGAACGGAGCGGGCGCCTGGCGCACCGGCTCGCCGCAGCGGCCCACCCGGGCACCGAGGTGGCGGCCACCGTCGAGGTCGACCTCTCGGTGGCCGAGGCCGGGCAACTCGAGGTGCGGCTCGACTACGTGGTCCCGGCCGCCTGCTGGCGTCCGCACCACCGGGCGACGCTCGTCGGAGAGGGGGACGACGGGCGGTTCAGGATCGACTTCGCGTGCGACGCGTGCGTGTGGCAGCGCAGCGGCGAGGACTGGTCCGACGTGGCGCTCGTGCTCTCGACCCAGCGCCCGTCGCTCGGGACCGAGCCGCCCGTGCTGGAGGACGACGTCCTCCGGATCCGGCGCAGGAGCGAGGCGGTCGAGGTCCAGGTCCGCGAGCAGGCGGTGCACACCACCGGGCTCGGCGGGCGGCCGTTCACAGCGATCCCCGAGGTGCCTGGCGTGGACGACGGCGGCGTCCCGCTGACGTTGAGGGCCGCCCGGACGGCGTCGATCCCGTCGGACGGGCAGCCCTACCGCGCCCCGCTGTTCACGTTCGAGGCGTACGCGGAAGCCGATCTCGTGGTCGCGGCCGAGCTCCAGCCCGCGGCCGTGCTCAGGACCGTGCAGCGCAACGCGAGCGTCCATCCGATCCTGGCCGGGCCGGTGGACCTCGTGCGCCGCGGCGGGCCAGCGGGCCGCACCTCGGTCCTCTACGTCGCGCCCGGCGAGCGGTTCGCCCTCGGCTGGGGTCCGGACGGCGAGGTCCGCGCCGCGCGCAGCGTGGAGGAGACGGAGGAGGAACGCGGCATGCTCAGCGCGTGGTTCACCCGGTCCTGCGCGGTCGAGGTCCGGCTGAGCAACATCGGTGCGAGGCGCACGTCGCTCACCGTGACGGAGCGCGTCCCGGTCTCGGAGATCGACAAGGTCAAGGTCGCGGTGGACGCCGGGAAGACCACCCGCGGGCTCGAGCCCGACGAGGACGGGTTCGTCACCTGGAAGGTCGACATCGAGCCCTTCGAGACCGGGAAGGTCGAGCTCCGGTACACCCTCAGGAAACACCGCGACGTGGTGGGGCTCTAGGAAAATGTTACCCTGGGTCGTGGTTCGAGCCGCCCTGGTCATCACCTTCGCCGCGGCGACCGTTGCATGCGAAGGCCCGCCGACCGAGACCGATGTCGATCGAGATCACGACGGTGTCCCCGCGAGCGAGGACTGCGACGACGACGACCCGGCCCGGTACCCCGGCGCCGAGGACTTCTGCGACGGCCGCGACAACGACTGCGACGACGAGGTGGACGAGGACGGGCTGACGACCTTCAACCTGGACTCGGACGGCGACGGGTACGGCGACCCCGACGTGACGGAGACGGGCTGCGCGGCGCCCGAGGGGTACGTCGAGGACTCCACCGACTGCGACGACACGGACCCCGACACGTACCCTGGCGCTCCCGAGGCGTGCTACCTCCCCGATGACACGAACTGCGACGGCTCGGTCCAGTTCGAGGACGCCGATCACGACTACTACGCCGCCTGCGAGGACTGCGACGACTCGGACCCGGACGTCAACCCCGGGGAGACGGACATCTGCAACTACCGCGACGACGACTGCGACGGCGAGATCGACGAGGGCGCCACGACCACGCAGTACCGCGACGCGGACGGCGACGGGTACGGCGACCCCGGCGCGCCCGTGGAAGGGTGCCTCGGCAACCCCCTCGAGGGCTTTGTCGAGAACGACCTCGACTGCGACGACGCCGATCCCGAGACGAGCCCGATGGCCCCCGACCCGTGCGACGGCATCGACAACAACTGCAACGGGCAGATCGACGAGACCGAGGCCTACGCCTATTACCGGGACGCCGATGGTGATGGGTTCGGCAACGGCGCGGACCTCGTCCTCGCCTGCTCGCCGCCCGAGGGATTCGTCGATGATCCCTTTGACTGCGACGACTCCGACCCCGCGATCAACCCCGGGGCAATCGAGACCTGCAACCACGTCGACGACGACTGCGACCTGACCATCGACGAGGGATGTTGACCGGGAGCAGTGGAGGCGACGCGCTCACCCGCGCCGCGACCGGATCACGAGCGCGATGATCAGGACGGCGAAGGGCACCGCGAGGTGCCGGGCAACCGGGCGCGCGCCGGCACGACACTGACACCCGGTTTCGATCTCGTTCTCGATGACGACCGGGATCGTGGCCGGGCCACACCAGGCCCTCCCCGTGTCGTCGTCCGGGACGCACGACATGCCGGAGGGGCAATCGCCCGCGTCCGAGCACGGGAACGCGCAGACCGGCTGACCCGAGATGGTCACGCACTCGCCCTCGGCACACGGCTCGCCTCCGGGGTCGCAGGGGTCGCCCGCCCGCCGGCCCTCGGGCCAGCAGAACGACCCGTCGACGCACCAGGAGCCGGGGCTGCACGTGCCGCCCTCTCCGCACCCCGTGACGCACCGGCCCACGCCGTCGCGCCAGGCGCACCACCCTTCCAGGCAGTCAGCGTCGCGCACGCACGTCCCGCCGAGTGGCGAGCGCGGCCCTCGGACGCACGTGCCCTCGCGGCAGTGCGCGCCGTCGGGGCACCACCCGTCATCGCCGCACGGCTGGGCACAGTATCGGACCGTGCATCCGTCGCCGCACGCCTCTGGATCGCCGTCGGTGAAGCACATCCCGGAAGCGCAGTCCGAGTCCGCGGCGCACGGCTCGCCGAAGGTGAGCCCCTCCTCGTGACCGTGCGGAGTCAGGCACGCGCCGCAGCCCTCGGCGAGGCCGGCGCAGACCTCGACGGCGAGGCACTCGAGCGCGGCCGGCGTGCAGGGTCGCGCGCAGACCGCGCCCCGGCCCTCGGCGGCAACGCAGAAACCGGTCGCGCAGTCCTCGTGGCCGTCGCACGGCTGCCCCGGCCGCCCGTCGCCGCGGCCGGGCCGGCACGCCCCCTCGCCGCAGGCCGGTCCGTCGCACCACCCGCCCTCCGGGCACTCGTCGAGCCCGGATACACAGCCCGCGGTGCACACCATCGCCCCGTCGAGGTCGGCGCACCGGCCCGTGGAGCACTCGGCGTCCGTGCCGCAAGGATCGCCGAGATGCTGGCAGACCTCGTCGATCTGGCCGTTGCAGTCGTTGTCCACGAGGTCGCAGACCTCGGCGCCCGGCGAGGCGCCGCCGGTGCACCCGCACGCGGGCAAATCGTCGATCGCCGCGTTGCAGTCGTTGTCCCGGCCGTCGCAGATCTCGACCGACGGCTCGGCTCCGCCCGAGCACGCGCAGGTGGCCTCGATCCCGTCGTCCACGCCGTTCCAGCAGTCGTCGTCGAGCCGGTTGCACGCCTCGAAGCCGGTCGGGACGCAGGCCCCTGTGTCGCGCAGGGCCTGGAGGATCATCTCGGCGTGGCTGCTGACCCGGGTCACCCAGCCGTAGCCCGTGCACCCGTCCTCGCCGCGGCTGACGATGCCGACGACGACGTCCTGGAACAGGATGGGGCCGCCGGAGTCGCCCTGGCAGGTGTTCTCGCCCTCGGTCATGAACTCGAGCGCGCCGAGCCGCCACCTCGCATTCGGGCCGAGCTCGACCACCCGCCCGTCGCGCCGGTACTTCGTGCCCGCGGTCTCCGGGACGTCGTAGCGGGTCTGGCCGTAGCCGATCGCCGTGATGACCGCATCGTGCTCGACCCCGGGCCAGGGTGTGAACTCCCACCGCTTGGCGCCGTGCGCGAAGTCGCGGTCCAGGATGAGGAGCGCGATGTCCGCGTCCGAGAGCTCCACACCCGCGGTCGGCCTGACCTCCGTGACCCGGTACTCGTCGATGATCCGGTAGACGCTGGGGCCAACGAAGACGTGGAAGCCCCTGGCCGGGAGAACGGCCCCGGTACCGAGGTTGATGACGCAGTGCTTGGCCGTCAGCACGACCCTCGGCGCGATCACGCTCGCCGAGCACCCGCCGCCGGAGTTGTGCATGATGAACACGACGGCGGGCTCGTCCGGCTCGCGCGTGCCGCCGACGATCGGCGGTCGATCGACCTCGAGGACCTCAGGAGGGGGTCCGGGGTCCAGACACCCGGACGTCACGAGCAGCAGAAGCAGAAACAGCGACGATCGGCTCGTCACGCGGACCTCCTTCCCCCGCTGTTCCGGTCCCGGGGCGCCCGCGGCTCCCGATCACCGCGTCGGCCCCGAGCTTCCATCCTCCACATCCGGAGCGGTCCGGCAAGTGGGATCGCGTCGTCAGAGATTCCGCATCCAACTGTCCGGATGTCGCCTCATGTGCATGATGGAGACGATCACGATTTCCGCGTCCACAACGTGATAGACGATACCAAACGGAAACCTGTGCGTTCGACAACGCCGGGTGTTCTGCGATAGTCGGGCCCACGCCTCCGGGTGAGCCACGATACGCCTGATCGCGCTGTCGATCTCTTCCAGGAACCTGGCGCCCAGTCCCGGCTGCTGAGCCTCGTAGAATTCGACCGCTGCCGTCAATTCCTCGAGTGCCGGAGAGAGGAAGCGATAGGTCACCGCGAGAACCGTTGCTTGAGCTCCGCCATGGCCGCTGGGCCCTCGACAGACCGGATGCTGCCCTCGCGCCACGCCTGTATCCGACGCTCCGACTCCTCGGCCCATGCGTGGTCGATCGAGGCCTGGTCCTGGCTGTCCAAGCTACGCCAGAGCACCTCGATGAGCGCTGCCCTCTCCTCTGCTGGGAGCTTGAGCGCCTCATCCTGCAAGGTGGTGATCGTCATGCATGACAGTATGTCTGGGACTCGCTCTGCTGACCAGAGGCGCTCATCAGGCACGGAGGCTCGGGACTCGGATGAGGGCGCGAACGCGCAGCATCGCTCGGCGAAGAGCGGCTGCAACCCGAGTCGGCGCGCGGCGACCACGGTCGCGTCCGCCGGGAATGCCACCCCGTTGAACCCGGCGCGCAGCGCGAGGAGCTCCAGCTCACGCGACGCCGTCCCGACGGGGCGGGCGCACCCCAGGACGAGCGGTGTGGACGGCAAGAGCAGACGTGCGCGGGCCATCAGGCGGCCCACGGTCCCGGCGCCGGGCGGCTCGACGTCGCGGAACCCGGTCCCGGGGCCGGGCCGGACCACGACCAGGGCGACCGCGCTCACGTCGTGCCGGGCCGCCATCTCCAGGGCCCGCTCCTCGCCGAGGATCCGGCCACGGTGCAACCCCGCCACGACGTGCGGCACGACCGCGAGGCCCTCTGCGACCAGCGCGGCGAGCGACGCCTCGAAGCGATCGGGGCCGACGTCGAGGTGGAGCACGTCCCGGATCGTCCCGCCGTCGCCGGCGAGGTCCACCATCACCCGGTCCACGCCGGCCGCGGCGAGCGCGTGCGCGAGGCCCGAGTCAGCGAGCCCCACGTGGACCGCGACCTCGAGCCCGAGCGACGCGCGGATCTGCCGGACCTCGTCGAGGAACGGTGCGAGCGGGACCCGCCCTTCTCGGTCGCAGCCGCCGGACAGGAGGATGCCCCGGCACCCGCGCGACCGGAGCCTCGCGGCCAGGTCGAGCAGCGCGCCGGGATCGGATGCGGGGATCATGGGCTGGAGCAGCGTGCCGCGGCAGTGCTCGCACCCGAGCTCGCAGGCGGCGCCGGTGACCGAGACCGCGACGAAGCGCGGCTCGCCCGACGTCTCGAGCTCACTGGAACGGAAGTGCTTGAACGAGGGCGCGCTGAAGCTCACCTCGTCGGCGAACGCGGCCCTGCGCGCTGTCCAGGCCCGCCGGAGCAGCTCCTCGAGCTCCGGGTCCGGGGTCGCATCCTGTGGCCTCATGCGCCCCACAGCTCGCGCCGCACCTTGGCCAGGTCGTCCGGATCGAGCGGGAAGGGGTAGTTCCGCAGGTCCGGGCCTGGGCGGCTGTTGGCGAAGGGGCGGTTGCACGCCACCTCGCCGTCGGGGCCCGGGCACCCGCTGGTCCGGAACGGCTCGCCCGTGGACAGAACTTCCTCGAGCCGATCGGCCGGCACGCCGAACGACACCAGCCGCCCGTCGCCGTCGAACTCCATGTCCGCGGTCGCGGCGAGGCCGCCGTCGATGAGGAACCGCGCGACCTGCATGCGCCGGTACTGGCCGACCGGAGGCTGGGGCCGGTCGCCGAACGCCGAGCCGACCTCGGGGAAGAAGCTGAACAGGTGAGTGACGCAGCCGACCGAGCGGGCCCGGCCGAACGCCCCCACCATCTCGCGTTCGGTCTCGCCGAGCCCGACGATGAGGTGGCAGCCGGCCTTGAACCTCCCGAACACCTCGGCGCCCTCGGCGAGCCCGTCCCAGTAGCGCTCCCACCGGTGCGGCCCGCCGCCGGCCCGGCCGCGGAGCCGGTCGAAGAGCTCCGGCGTCGCCGCATCCACCGCGATCCCGATCCTGTCCACGCCCGCCTCGCGGATCGCCTCGAGCCCGACCCGGTCCACGAGCGTGGGCGTGACGAGCGCGGAGATCGGCACGTCGAGCCGCGCGCGGATCCGGCCGGCCATCTCCACGACGTGGTCCAGGGCTCCGCGGTGCGTGATCATCGACAGGCAGACCCGGTCGAACGCCGATCGGCGCTGCGCCATACGCTCGATCACCGTGGCCACGTCCCACGTCGGCCAGCGCACCCTGATGAAGGACTGAGGACCACCCCTGTCGCGGGCCAGCCCGCAGTACGCGCATTTCCCGGCGCAGCCCTCGGGATAGGTCTCGAGCAGGTTGATGCACCGGAGTCGCGCGTCGCGATAGAAGCGTCCCGGCTCGAGGCCGAGCGTCATGGCCGCCGCGAGGCTGAGCCGGACCGCGCCCGGGCTTGCGGTGTCTTCATGGAGCTGAGTCATCGTGCTCCATCCCTCTCTCGTATGCAGGCAGCCACGCGCGCCGGACCGCTCGTTCCACGTCGCGGTCCCAGAGCGCCTCCATCTCGCGCCGCCGGTCCATCGAGCGCGCCGCGGTCAGGCCGAGCGCCCTGCGCCACGCCAGCTCGTACTCCGGCCCCGCGCGTTCCCGCCGTCCGGATGCGAGGGCGGACGCAACGGCCTCGCCGGCCACGGCCCCGGCCGTGACGGCGGCGGCGATCCCCGCTCCGGTCAGCGGATCGGTCTGGCCCGCGGCGTCGCCCGCCAGGACGACGCGGCCGGCGTACAGGCGCGCGAGCGGCCCGCCGGACGGTACCAGCCCTCCGTACGTCCGGTCGCGCGTTGACGGTCCGACCCCCGCGTCCGCGGGACGCACCAACCCGCCGCGCACGAGCCGCTCGAGGAGCTCCGTCAACAGGGCGCGGCCCAGGCGGCCCGCTCCGCGCGGGACCGCGACGCCCGCGTTGGCGACCCCTCCCTTCGGGAAGAGCCAGCCGTAACCGTGGCGGCAGGCGGTCCAGAAGACCAGGTGGGCGCGGGCGACGGGCCGGGCGAGATCCACACGGCGCTGGAGCGCGAGCATCACCGCCGGGGAGCCCAGCCCGACGGACCGTGAGACGGTCGATCGCGGCCCGTCGGCGCCGATCACGACGCGTGCCCTCACCACCCGCGGCTCGATGCCTCCCAGGTGGGCGACCCCTCCGCGCTCGAGACGCACGAGCGGGCACCCGAGGGCCAGCTCGGCGCCAGCTCGACAGGCCGATCGGGCCAGGGCCTGATCGAAGCGGTCGCGGTCCATGACCACCCCCGGCGCCGCGATCCGCGCCGTCTCTCCCTCGGGCAGGTGCAGGACCAGCTCGGGCACGGCCTGGACGACCGGGACCTCGACATCGGGCGGCAGCCCGCGCAGGAACGCTGGGGCGAGCTCGCCGCATCGCACCGGCGTCCCCACGGTCGTCCGGCGTTCGACGAGGAGCGTCTCGAGACCGGCGGCCGCCGTGGCCCGCGCCGCCATCGAGCCGGCCGGTCCGGCGCCGACGACGAGCACGTCGATCGAGTCAGCGCGCCGCGGCATCCGCCTCTCCGCCGTTCCACGCGCGCAGGACGGACTCGAGGAGATCGAGGTCGAGCGCGCTCTCTCCCTCGAACTCGCCGCGCTCGGCGAAGGACGCCTTGCCGAGGTCATAGCAGGTCTCGCCGGCGGCGACATCGACAAGGAGCCCGGGCAGGCCCACGGCCTCGAGCTCGCGCCGGTGCTTCACGTAGAACGCCTCGCAGCAGCTCCCGAGGAACGCCGGCGCTCCGAGACCGGCGAGCTCGTCGAGGGTCCGCATCAGGTGCTCGAAGCTCGTGATCGACCGGGCCTCGAGCCCCTCGCGCCGGGCCGCGAGGACCGCGGCTCCGACGGTGCACTCGCCGCACCCGTCGCAGCCGTCGAGGCGACGCCACTCGCAGTCGACCGGCTTGGCGCAGTACGGCAGCAGCAGGTGTGTCGGCCGGCGCGCGGTGACCGACTCGATGCTCCCGCCGACCGGGAAGACCGAGTTGAGCTGTCTCGGTGACATGCCCAGTCGCGTCCGGGACGTCCGTTCGACGGCCTCGAGGATGGCGGCGGTGACGCCGGCCGCCCCGACCCCTGGGATCTCGACCTCGTGCTCGTGGAAGAACCGCTCCACGGCCCCGGGCAGGTGCGCGACCGTGACGCCCTTGAGCCAGGCCTCGAGATCGAGGACCGCGCGGCGGGGGAAGGCGAAGAAGTCTCCGTCGAGCGCGACGGCCCGGAGCCGCCTCCCGCCGTCCTCGGTCCGCACCACCGCGTGCACGACACCTCCCTCGGCCGGGAAGACGGCTTTTCCGCAGTCGCCCCGGGTGCGCGCACGACCCACGACCCACTCGTCCGAGCGAACCAGCGGCAGCTTCGCGTCCAGCGCGGCGGCCTCGGCCCGCGTGAGGTCCCCGGGTCGGAGCTCGACGCCCAGCGCCCTCTCGAAGCACCGCAGCAAGAGGTCGCGCAGCTCCGACGCGGGAGGCGCAGCGCCGAGCTCGCGCGAGAGCCACGTGACCCGGTCGCGCATCCCCTCGACCTCGCGTCGGCTCAGCTTCTCGACCGGGACGCGCAGCGCCCTGACCATGGTCTCCACGTCGAGATCGACCAGCAGCGTCCCCTGGAACAGCAACGCCCCGTGGAGGTCGGTCCCGCCCGTCCCCGAGATCTTGCGGCCGTGGACCTCGATGTCGTTGCGCGGCCGGTAGCGAGCGGGGAGGCCGAGCTCGCGCAGCGCCGCCACGACGGGCTCCGAGAGGGACCTGAACAGGTCCTCGCTCGGCCTCGACGGTCCCCCGAGGTCCTCGAAGCGGCATGCGATCTCCCAGCCGATCTGCGACTCGTCGAAGAAGATGGCGCCTCCGCCCGTCACGCGCCTCGACACGTCGATGCCATGGCTCTGGCAGTGCTCCAGGCGCACCTCGGTCTCGACGGACTGGAACGCGCCGACCAGCACAGCGGGCGGGCTGAAGCGCAGCAGCCTGACGGTCGGCGGCGACGGATCGACCGCGCCGTGGCCGCACCGCTCGAGGAGGACCGCATCGAGCGCCATGTGCCACGCCGCGGGCGCGGGACCGGTCTCGAGCAGCCGCCAGGCTCGTGCCGTGGCTCCGGGGATCGGGCTCACCTCAGGCCGAGGAGCTTCGAGACCACGTGCCGCAAGCCCGCGTCGTCGAGGCTCGCCGGCTCGCGCCACGGGAACGGGAGCGGCACCGGGCCGCCGTCCCAGCCGCCGCGGTCGTGCGCGCCCAGGACGATCACCGCGGTGTAGCCCACCTCCGGGACCTCCTCGATGGCGGAGCAGAGGCGGCCGAGCAGGCGTTCGCCGTAGCTCTCGCCGACGATGACGAGGGGAGGGCTCAGGGCTCCGATGTTGATCAGCCCCTCGATGTCGTCCGAGAACACCTCGACCCGGCAGATGGGCTCGAGGATGCGACGCACGCGGTTGCCCACGGCCTTGACCGAATGGAGGAGCACGACCGCGGGGTCGGGCTTCACCAGCCCGGCCGGGACGGGGACCCCCGCACGGTGGCAGTAGGCCAGCAGGTCCCTCCGCCGGATGCGGATCTGCCCCCCGGGGGTCCTGATGTGCCCCAGGGAGACGCCCGGCTTCTGGATCGCGGCGTAGACGGTCGGCGCCGACACGTGCAGCAGAGCGGCGACCACGGGCGGGGTGAGGAGCTCGTCGAGCCAGGGCTCCGCGACGTCGGTGGAGACCTCAGCGAGGTGCTCTCTCCCCCTCGTTGCCACCTTTGACATCACAATACCCCCTAACGAATCACGAAGAACCCGTCAAGCAGCGAGTGACCCCCCTGATCGTCGGCTTCGCCGACAGGCTGCAGGCTACAGACTACAGGCTTCAGTGCGAAAACCTGGCATGGCTCAGCCTCTGACTCTTCGCCTTGCGGGTGGTCCCCAGGACACCACAGAATGATCGCCCCGCCGCAGCCTGCAGGCCCTGGAGCCTGGAGCCTGGAGCCTGGAGCCGACGATTATGGGACCCCCCGGGATGTGGCTCACCGGACCATCTGTCCACAATGTCCACATTGCCCGTCGAGTCCACCACGGCTCTGGACCCGGGGAGGAAATTGGCGTACCTCATCCCGTGACGACGAGTCGAGAGCCATGGCCGACGAGCACATCCCGTGGGACGAGCCGGGCGGACGGCCCCTTCGCGCCTTCCGCGAGACGCTCGTCGCGTGCCTGCGCCACCCGCTGACGTTCTTCGCCCGGGTCCCGGCGAGCGAGGACCGCTGGGCCGCGATGTCGTTCGCCCTCATCATGCACGTCCTGGGCTTCTCGATGGCGGCGGCGTGGAACAGCGCGCTTGACGGTGAGCTCGACACACTCGCCCTCGTCCGGGTCGTCATCGCGCCGATCTGGGTGCTCGTCACGGTCTGGCTCGGGAGCGAGCTCATGCACGGCCTCCTCTCCCTGCTCCGGGGGGCACGCGGCTCGCGGAACGTCACGCACCGCGCCGTCGCGTACTGCTACGCCACCGCCGTGCTCGGCGTCGTCCCCGTGGTCGGGCTCCGGCTCGGTCTCGCGGCCGCGCTCGTCTATCAGGTCATGGCCCTGTACAAAGCCCACGGGGGAGCTCCGTCGAGCCTCTGGAAGGCGATCCTGGCCGTGGTCGTCACGTGGGTGGTCCTCGTCGGGCTCGTGGTGCTCGCCGCGCTCGGCGGGGGAGCGCTCGAGGAAGAGTGAGCAGCGCGCGCCATGAGGAGGCCCAGGTCGGCACTGAGGCGCATCGGCACGAGCGGCGCGCGCCCCGAGGTGAGGATCGTCGGGATCGATGACGGGCCTTTCGGCCGCGGTCGCACGGGCCTCGTCCAGGTGGTCGGCGCCATCTATCGCGGCGGGCAGTTCCTCGACGGCATGGTCGCCACCAGGGTCCGCCGCGACGGCCGCAACGCCACGGCGCGGCTCGTCGATATGCTCCGCGGCTCGCGCTACTTCCCGCAGCTCCACTACGTGATGCTGGACGGCATCGCCCTCGGAGGGTTCAACGTGGTGGACATCGATCGGCTGTGGCGGGAGACGGGGCTGCCGGTGCTCGTGGTCGTCCGGCGCCGCCCGGACATGGACGCGGTGCGCCGCGCCCTGTCCCGGCTCCCGGCGTGGCAGGCGCGCTGGAGGCTCGTGTTGAAGGCCGGCGAGGTCGAGGAGATCGGGGGGCTGTTCGTCCAGCGCGCCGGCCTCGACTGCGACGAGGCTTCGGCGCTGCTCGCCCTGTCTTGCACTCGCGCCAGGATCCCCGAGCCCCTGAGGGCGGCGCACATCATCGCGGGTGCTCTCGTCACGGGCGAAGGAGGCCGCCGTCCCTGACCGCGGGACGGTGCATTAACTTTTCCCGACGCGCCCGATGATCCATAGTCAGATGAGATCGACGCTCGCGGGGGAGGGGGGCGAGAGTTGAACCGTTGAAGCGACGCGTCCAGGACATCCTCTACTTCCTCCGGCCCGAGCGCCGCCAGTCGCTCGAGCGCGAGGTCCTGGCCCGGGGTCTCAGGGCCGTCGACTCCGACCCCATCGGGCCCTGGTACATGTGGAAGGAAGAGGAGCCGAACGACGAGCCCGTCCGTTTCCTGCTCACCTGGGACCTGAGCCGGTTCGAGGAGCTGTGCAGCACGCGCTACTTCAACCTGCTCGTCCTGGACACCAGGGGCTGGGGCGGGAGCGTGCGCGAGGCGATCGGCGGCCTGCTCGCCCGGCTCCGGACGAAGGGTGCTCCCGAGCGATCGTTCCCGCTCAACCACGTCGTCGCCGTGCTCGAGGATGGTCCGGACCTGGCCAGGCGCGCGTTCGAGCTCGGCCAGCTCCGCATCCGGTCCTTCGTCGTCGAGCCCTTCGCCAACGGGACGCTGCGCGACGAGATGAACCGGATCTTCTCGACGCGGGGCAAGGTCGGGAAGGTCGCGCTGTGCCTGTCGGGCGGCGGCATGGAGGGCCTGCTGTTCGAGCTCGGCGTGCTCCGCGCGCTCGACGCCTACCTCGAGCACCGGTCCATCGTCGAGTGCGACATCATCTGCGGCATCAGCGCGGGCTCGATCCTCGCGGCGCTCCTCGCCAACAAGATCGAGCCGCGGGACATCATCAACGGGCTCCAGGGGCGTGAGGGCGGCATCGAGCCCATCGGCCCGTCTCTGCTGTACGACTTCGACACCATTGCGCTCGCCGGGCGCCTCATGCAGCTCTACAGGGCGCTGATCGGCAACCCCGCGCCGGACCAGCTCATGTCACGAGCCATCCGCGCCGTGCCGAACGGCATCTTCGAGGGCCGGAAGATCGAGGCGATGATGGAGCGCGAGCTGACCCGGCCCGGTCGCACCAACAACTTCGAGCACATCTTCGCGCGTGGGACCGAGCTCTACATCGGCGCGACCGACCTCGACTCGTTCGAGCACCGCGTCTTCGGCACCCCGGGGAACCGACACGTGCCCATCTCCCGGGCGATCCGGGCGTCGTGCGGGCTGATCCCCTACTACGGCCCGACCACCGTCGACGGACGACAGTACGTGGACGGGCAGTACACTCGCACGGCCAACTTCCACCTCGCGGTCGAGCAGGGGGCGACGCTCGTCCTGGTGCTCGACCCGCTCGTGCCGCTGCGCTCGGAGCAGGTCGGGTACGTGGCGAGCAAGGGAGGGATCTTCTCCTCGATCCAGGGGCTCAAGGCGGTGATCCACACGAGGTTCACCAACGCCATGGCTCACGCGGCCGAGGCGTTCCCCGACGTGTCGTTCCACGTCTTCACTCCCGAGGACGAGGACATGAAGGTGCTGTCGGGGTCGCCCATGAAGTACAACGTCCGGACGCAGATCATCGACCTCGCCTACCGGTGCGCCGTCGAGAAGATCCAGGACGAGGCGGACCTCCTGCGGATGCACATGGCCAGCCACGGGTTCCAGGTCCGCGCTGTCCCCCGCCCGCGGTAGTGTCCGGCATCACGTCGCGGGAAAAGGGGTTGACGACGGGACCGGGCCGTCGCTAATAGTCACCCCTCGCCGCATGGAGGAGGCAAGCCATGGCCGCGAGCCACGTGACCCTCGAGCCGGGCCAGACCGGGTACCCGGCCGGGTTGCTCACGCTCGCCCGTCCTCCGGCCGCGCTGTTCGTGGCGGGGACTGTGCCGGAGGGCCCGGCGGTGGCCGTCGTCGGCACGAGAGCGGCGGACCGCGGCGGTCTCCGGCTGGCCCGGCGCATCGCAGCCGGCCTTGCCGGGGCAGGAGTGACCGTGATCTCGGGAGGCGCCCGTGGCATCGATCAGGCGGCGCACGAGGGCGCCCTCGAGGCCGGCGGCACGACCGTGATGGTGCTCGGGTGCGGGCTGGGCGTGGAGTACCCGAGGGGCAGCTCGGACCTGCGCGACCGCGTCGCGCGGTCCGGCGCCGTGATCAGCGAGCTGCCCCTCGACGCGCCCCCGCGGCCTGCCCACTTCCACCGGCGCAACAGGATCGTCGCGGCGCTGGCGCGGGCGGTGCTCGTCGTCCAGGCCGGCGCCCGGTCCGGCGCCCTGGCGGTGGCCCGGCTTGGCCGCGAGATGGGGCGGCCCGTCCTGGCGGTGCCCGGGCTGCCCGACAGCCCGCGGACGCGGGGCACGCACGGCCTGCTGCGGTCCGGGGCCCTGCTGGCGGAGAACGCCGGCGACGTGCTCGCGGCCATCGGGCTCGAAGCGGCGGCGGCGCCGGTGGCGTCCGGCCCGGAGCCTCGCGCGTCCGGGCTGGCCCGGCGGCTGGTCCGCCGCCTCGACGAACGCGGCGAGGCTTCGGCCGACGAGCTCGCGCGCGATGTGCGGCACCCGGTCGGCGAGGTGTTGAGCGCTCTGATCGAGCTGGAGCTGGAAGGGCTGATCGCGTGCCATGGCGGTTGCTACGAACGCTCGTGACTGACAGGGACCGTGATCGCATCCCCTGGGGGCGTTGGCCCCCGAGACGGAGCCCGGCACGGCCGGGTCGGGAGGTCAGATGAGCAAATCGCTCCTGATCGTCGAGTCGCCCGCCAAGGCGCGGACGATCAAGAAATACGTTGGGGGCGACTTCATCGTGAAGGCGTCGGTGGGCCACGTGAAGGACCTGCCGGCGTCGAAGATGGGCGTGAAGGTGGAGGCGGACTTCCAGCCCGAGTACGTCATCATCGACGGAAAGAGGAAGATCATCCAGGACCTCAAACGCGCGGCCCGCACCGCGGAGGTCGTCTACCTCGCGCCCGACCCGGACCGCGAGGGCGAGGCCATCGCGTGGCACATCGTCGAGGAGCTCGGCCTCCAGCCGGACCGGGCCAAGCGCGTCCTGTTCAACGAGATCACGCGCAAGGGCGTGCACCAGGGGCTGGCCAACCCGGGGCACCTCGATCTCCACAAGTACGAGTCGCAGCAGGCCAGGCGGATCCTCGACCGGCTCGTCGGGTACGAGCTGTCTCCCATCCTCTGGCGCAAGGTGCGCCGCGGGCTCTCGGCGGGGCGGGTCCAGTCGGTCGCCGTCCGGCTCATCGTGGACCGGGAGCGGGAGATCGGCGCATTCGTGCCGCAGGAGTACTGGATCATCCGGGCCGAGCTCCGGTCGGGGCAGGAGCCGGCGATCGTGGCCCGGCTCGAGACGATCGACGGCGCCAGGGCGGACGTGGCCGACGAGGCGCGGGCCTCGGCGGTGGTCGACGAGCTGAGGTCCCAGCGGTTCGAGGTGGCGGAGGTCCAGCAGCGCCAGCGCCGCCGCGCTGCGCCGCCGCCGCTCATCACGAGCCGGCTGCAGCAGGAGGCGTCGCGGCGGTACCACTTCTCGGCGAAGCGGACCATGGGCGCCGCGCAGCAGCTCTACGAAGGCGTGGACCTCGGCGACGAGGGCGCCGTGGGCCTGATCACCTACATGAGGACCGACTCGACGCGGCTCTCCGAGGACGCCGTCGTGATGGCGCGCGACTACATCGCCCGCGTGTTCGGCGCTGACACGGTCCCCCCGCGACCCAACGTGTTCAAGGCCCGGCAAGGCGCACAGGACGCGCACGAGGCGATCCGGCCCACGGCGATGCGTCATCCCGACGAGGTCAGGCCGCACGTCACCGCGGACCAGTACAAGGTCTACCGCCTGGTGTGGGAGCGGTTCGTCGCGTGCCAGATGAAGCCCGCGGTCTACGAGGTCACCACGGTGGACATCACGGCGGGCCGGTTCGGCCTCCGGGTCAAGGGCGAGGTCGTCCGGTCCCCCGGGTGGTTGGAGGTCGCGGCGGATTCGGTGGGCTCGGAGAACAGGCACCGCGGCGAGGACCGGGACGAGGCCGAGGCGACCGCGGTCGGGCTCCCGCCGGTGGCGACGGGCACGTCGCTCGAGCTCCACGGCGAGGGCGTCACGAGCGAGCAGAAGTTCACCCAGCCGCCGCCGCGGTTCACCGAGGGCACGCTCGTGCGTGAGCTCGAGGAGCGGGGGATCGGCCGCCCGTCGACCTACGCGTCGATCCTCTCCGCGGTCCAGCAGCGCCGTTACATCCTCAAGGACGAGGGGAAGCTCAGACCGAGCGAGCTCGGGACCGCCGTCACCGAACGGCTCGTCGAGCACTTCCGCGACGTGATGGACCCCGAGTTCACCGCGCGGATGGAGGAGTCGCTGGACCGGATCGAGGAAGGCGACGAGGACTGGATCGCGCTGCTCCACCGTTTCTACCACCCCTTCCACCAGAACGTGACGAAGGCCCTGGTCGAGATGGAGTCGGTCAGGATCACGGCCCACGACGCCCGCCCGTCGACCGAAGTCTGCGAGAAGTGCGGCCAGCCCATGGTCGTGCGGAAGGGCCGCTTCGGGGACTTCCTCTCGTGCAGCGGCTTCCCCAAGTGCCGCAACAGCCGCCCGCTCCCGCTCGGCGTGTCGTGCCCCCGCGACGGGTGCGGGGGAGAGGTCGTCGAGCGCCGGAGCCGCAAGGGCCGCAAGTTCTACGGCTGCACCAACTTCCAGGACGACGGCTGCGACTTCGTCCTGTGGGATCGCCCGGTGCCGCAGCCCTGCCCGAAGTGCGGCGCTCCGTTCCTCGTGGTGGCTTCGAAACGCCGCGGTGGCGGCCTGCGCTGTGCGACCGAGGGCTGCGGTTACACGATCAAAGCCGATGAGTAGGACCGTGCGGTTCATGCTCGTGGTCACGCGAGAGCGTGGGCGTGAGCGTGAGCGTGAGCGTGAGCGTGAGCGACCGCCCCGGTGACACTGCTTCAGAGGAACGCTCCCGGCCCTGGTCGTCGGACGCCGACCGCGCCGTCGTGATCGGTGGCGGGCTCGCGGGCTCGGAGGCGGCGTGGCAGCTCGCCTCGCGCGGAATACCGGTCGAGCTGGTCGAGATGCGACCGCGCCGCCGGAGCCCGGCGCACGAGACCGACGCGCTGGCGGAGCTGGTCTGCTCCAACTCGCTCCGCGGCGCGTCGCTGGCCAACGCGGTCGGGTTGCTCAAGGAGGAGATGCGGCGCCTCGGCTCCGTCGTCCTCGACGCCGCGGACCGGACGGCCGTGCCCGCGGGCAGGGCCCTCGCCGTCGACCGGCGCGCGTTCGCGGCGCTCGTCACGGAGCGGCTCGAGCGCCACCCGCTCGTCACGGTGGTCCGCGACGAGGTCACGGCCATCCCCGCGGCCGGGCCGGCCGTCGTGGCGACCGGGCCGCTGACGTCGGAGGCCCTGGCCCGGGACCTCGCCGCGCTCACGGGGAGCGAGGGCCTGGCCTACTACGACGCCATCGCTCCGGTCGTGGACGCCGGGAGCCTCGATCGGTCGAAGCTCTTCGAGGCGAGCCGCTACGGCGAGGGTGCGGACTACCTCAACGTGCCCCTCGACGAGCCAGGGTACTTCCGGCTCGTGCAGGAGCTCCTCGAAGCCGAAAAGGTGCCGCCGCGCCAGTTCGAGGATCCGGTCTACTTCGAGGGGTGCCTGCCCGTGGAGGTCCTCGCGGCGCGCGGCCCGCTGACGCTGGCCCACGGCCCGCTCAAGCCCGTCGGGCTGACCGACCCCGCGACCGGCCGGCGGCCGTTCGCCGTGGTCCAGCTCAGGCGCGAGGACCGCGACGGGACCGCGTACAACCTCGTCGGGTTCCAGACTCGGATGCGCCGCCCCGACCAGCTCCGTGTGCTGCGCAGCCTCCCCGGCCTCGAGCGGGCACTCGTGCTGCGCTACGGCTCGGTCCACCGCAACACGTTCGTCGACGCGCCGCGGGTGCTCACGCCGTCGCTCGCGCTCCGCGCGCGGCCGGGCGTGCTGCTCGCCGGCCAGGTCACGGGCGTCGAGGGTTACGTGGAGAGCGCGGCGTGCGGATTGATGGCGGGCCTGTTCCTCGCCGCCAGGATCCTCGGCGTCGAGCTCCCGCCGCCGCCGCCCGAGACGGCGCACGGCGGGCTCCTCGCCCACCTCCAGGGCGCCGCTGGCGCCGGCGGCCGGTTCCAGCCGTCCAACGTGACGTGGGCCATGCTCCCGGCGCCGCCGCACCGTCGAGGCCGTTCGGATCGCCGCGAGGCCGCCGCGCAGCGTGCGCTCGACGCACTGGACCGGTGGCAGCGCGAGTGGCCCGAGGCGATGGTCTCGAAGCGGTAGGGCTACTGGCTCTCGAGCTCGTCGATGAGCTGCTGGAACGCGTCGGCGTACAACGTCTGGAGCTCGAGGATCTCCGCGTCCATCCGGTCGCGGACCTCCCGCGCCGTGTCGGACACTTCATCGACCGGCTCGCGCGCCTTCTCGACCAGCTCGATGTGCTCCCGGAGCGCCTTCTCCTCGGCCTTGGTGCCGTCGAAGCCCTCCAGCGACTCGCGCTCTGCCGCGAGGGCCTTGTCGAGAGTGCGCCGCACGCGGCGCGTCTCGTCCAGGAGGACATCGAGCTCGCCGGCGAGGTCGTACGCCTCGACGTACAGGAAGTTGCTGGTCCCCGTGATCGCATCGATCTGGGTCTGCAACGCCCGGGTGTCCTGCTCGTTCGCCCCGTGGACGCCCTCGTCGAGGAGGCGGTACGCCTCGTTCAGCTCCCGCTGGCGCTTGAGGAGCGCGCGCCTCGTGGCGTCGATCACGGCGTTCCCCGCGCCCCGGCCCACGTCGTGCTCGCACGAGCAATCGTGCTTCTCGAGCGACGCCTTGACGTGCCGGCTGACGGCCCACGAGATGTTCTTCTCGTTGTCCTCGACGAAAGCGGAGATGTCCTGCGACTCGCGGAACACCTCGACCAGCGCCCGGCCGCGCCCGGCCTCGTCGGCCTGCTCCACGATCTGAACGACCCCTGGCCACACGGGCTCGGTGAGCTGCTCGTGGTAGGACGGGATGGCGGCGATCTCGATCTTGGCCTGCTCGGCGCGCTGCTCGTAGCGTTGCCTGACGGCATCGACCCTCGCGCTCCACTCGAGCGCGTAGCCCAGCGACTCCGAGGACGAGGCGATCTCCGGGACCGGGGTCTGGCTCCCGCTACACGCCGCCGCGAGCGCCGCGGCCAGGGCCGCGACGATGGTTCTGATCTCGGGGTGATCCACGAGGAAAGCAGCGTATTCGCACCTGGCCGAGGGGTCAAGGCGCTCGTGGGGCGCCTCCGATGCGCTCGAAGAGCTCTCGGATCCGCGCCGGCTCCCAGGTCCGATGGAGCGCGGAAGTCAGGCCCATCGTGGTGCCTGACGTGATTGAATGATTTCATCGGGCGTGAACACTGGTAAAGATGGAAATGGAGCGCGAGTTATATGGAGGAATCCTTCCTTCCTTTGGGAGAGGTCGCCCGTGGGCCGGGTGAGGGGGTGTTATGATGCCCGTGAGGGGAGGTCGAGACATGATCTGGCGCTTGGTCGTGATGCTCGCCGCGTTGACGGGGTTCGTCGGTACCACTGGATGCGATGACGGAAGCGGTGACGCCGACTCGGACGGCGACACGGAGATTGAGCCGGACGAGTACGAGGGAGACGAGCCCGGCGAGTGCGACGACGGCGCCGACAACGACCGCGATACCCTGTTCGATTGCGACGACCCGGGCTGCGCTGGGAGCCCGGTCTGTGAAGGCGGGGATGGGGACGCTGACGTGGACGCCGACATCGACGCTGACGTGGACGCCGACATCGACGCTGACGTGGACGCCGACAGCGACGGGGACGTGGACGCAGATGGCGACGGAGACGGTGATGTTGGCGCGGATGGAGACGTGGACGCCGACGGCGACGGGGACGGTGATGTCGACGCGGATGGGGACGCCGACGGAGATGTGGACAGCGACGGCGACGGGGATGGGGACGCAGACGGCGACGCTGACGGGGACGTCGTCGCGGACGGTGACGCCGACGGAGGCGGGGAGGAGCTGAGCGTGGAGCTGGAGGGGGCGGTGCAGAAGGGGCCCTTCGTGATCGGCTCGTCCATCGAGGTCTCGATCCGCGACAGCGACCTCGACCCCACGGGCGATGTGTACAACACAGAGACGATCAACGATCGGGGCGAGTTCGAGATCGGCTTCACGACCAGCGGCCCGGTGTCGCTGGAGGGTGACGGCTACTACTACAACGAGGTCACCGGGGCGCTCTCCGCTTCGACGTTGACGCTGAGGGCCTTCTACGTGCCTCCCGGGAGCGGCGTGCAGTCGGCCACCATCAACATGGTCACCCACCTGACGACTCGTCGAATCCGCGAGCTGGTGTCGGATGACATGCCGTTCGACGATGCCGTGGCTCAGGCTGAGGGTGAGCTCCTCTCGGAGCTGGACATCACCCCGCCGGGTTTCGCGCCCGGCGCAGCCGGGATCGAGATGAGCCTCCTCGGCGGCGACACCGATGCCAACGCCTACCTGCTCGGTGTCAGCGCCGTGCTGATCCAGGTGGCTATCGATCGCGGCGAGCCCGTCGAGGCGCGCTTGCAGGAGCTGTTGAACACGGCCTCGTTCGACCTGGCTGACGGTGTGCTGAGCCCGAGCCTGGTCGCGGAGGTCGGCGCCTCGCTCCTGCGCCTGGACCCGGCAGCGGTCGAGGCGAACCTCGCGGCGCGGTTCCTCGAGATCGGGGCCTCCGAGGCGGTGCCCGATATGGATCGAGTCATCGACCAGGACCGGGACGGATACGCGAACGTGGACGACTGCAGGCCCCTCGACCCGGCGATACATCCGGGTGCGGTGGAGCTGTGCAACAACCTGGACGACGACTGCGACGGCGTCATCCCGGAGGATGCCGACCGCGATGGCTATGCCGATGCGGACTGCGGCGGAGACGATTGTGATGACGGCGACCCCGCAGTCCATCCTGGAGCCATAGAGATCTGCGGAGACGGCATCGACTCCGACTGCAGTGGTTCTGACAGCATCAGGTGCTTCGTGACGATCTCCGCGGGCACCTTCACGATGGGCTCTCCCGTGGGGGAAAGAGGGCGTTCTGACAACGAGGCCCAGCACGAGGTCACGCTGACCCGCGACTTCGAGATCCAGACAACGGAGGTGACCCAGGCGGAGTTCGAGGCATTGATGGGACGCAACCCCTCGCGTTTCGCCGGCTGCGCCGACTGTCCGGTCGATAATGTGACATGGGTCGAAGCGGCGGGCTACTCCAACGCCCTTTCAACTTCCGTGGGTCTCGACCAGTGCTACGACTGCCCGGAGGGATCGGTCCTCTGCACGTTGAGCGCAGACTACGCGACACCCTACGACTGTCCTGGGTACAGACTCCCCACGGAGGCTGAGTGGGAGTATGCCGCCCGTGCCGGGACCATGACGGCAACGTACAACGGCGACCTGGATGTCACCCGGGATGTCTGCTCGGACTCTGCTGTGCTGAACCCCATCGCGTGGTACTGCAACAACGCGGGTGGTGTCACCCATCCGGTCGGCCTGCTGGAGCCGAACGCGTGGGGCCTCCATGACATGTTCGGCAATGTGATGGAGTGGTGCCACGACTGGTATCTGGCCTACCCGGCAGGAGCCGCGACGGACCCATGGGGACCCGCGACGATGGGGCCCTCGCTGGGCAGGGTCCAACGTGGCGAAAGCTTGTTGGGCAGACCGTATCAAACTCGGGCGGCGAGACGAGATCACAGCGAGCCCCCCCGATCTCACTGGGTGTATGGATTCCGTCTGGCGCGGACGCTGGAGCCGTAGCGGCGGGCGCTACATGCGGGTCCAGGACATATGTTTCATCACCGGCCGAAGCACCGCTCGTGGTTGATCCAGGCGGTGAACTCCGAGCGCGTCGGGAACACGTCCTCCCAGGCCAGCCACCGGTCCCTGGTGCCCGCGAAGAAGTCGAAGTGGTTGCCGTCGATGGCGCCGCCCGTGTCGTCGGCGCGCATGCACCCGTCGTGGGGCATCGACCCGCCTGGCGGGACGACGCCGTCGAGCTCCTCGAAGTAGATGACCGTGCCGAGCGCCACGAAGCCCGGGTCCACGGCGATGGAGAAGTCGGGGATCAGCGCCACGCCCGCGGCGCCGGCGCCCCAGGGGTATCGCTCCCGATCGAGGACACCGTAGCAGACCCGGTAGTCGTGGCTGCCGCACCGGCGCGCGCTCGGGCACGAGTCGGTGCAGGTCGAGGCGTAGTTGATCACCCGACCATCCAGGAGGATGCCGCTGCCCTCGATGCACACCGAGTCGTGGAAGCCCTCGCGGACGCGGGCGATCTCCTCGCAGCCCTCGGTGTAGATCGGCACGTCCTGAGGGCCGTCGTGGTCCGCCTCGCTGGCCAGGAAGTAGTATGTGTTCCACATCGCGCCCAGGCGCTCGGCAGGCGGCGGGTCCTCGAACGTGACGCGGAGCGTGTACGGCCCGGAGAGGTCGTCTCCGTCGTAATACGTGTCCACGACCAGACGGTAGACCCCGCGAGCGAGCCCTCGCTCGAGCTCGGTGTTCGCACGGACGATGCAGTCGCCGGGGTCGGCGTCGCGCAGCACGTGCAGGTCCACGTCGACCCCAGGCGCCTCGTCCACGCTCATCCCCACGACCCCTGGTCCGGAGAGGACGAGCTCGTAGTGGACCTCGGGCCCTCGCTCGTCGACGTCCGGCGCGCACGAGTAAACGTCGATCAGCTCCTCGAGCGCTTCGCTCGTGTCGCCGTCGTGGGAGAACGGGAAACGGTCGATCACGATGGGGTTGCAGGCCGCGCCCGGGGGATCTGTACAGCCCGCCGTGTCGCCGTCGTCCTCGTCCGCGTCGAGCGCATCGGCGTCGAGGTCGCCGTCCGGGGGCCAGCCGGAGTCCTCGTCGTGATCGGCGTCGGGTGCGACCTCGCCGTCGGCGTCCGCGTCGGCGTCGGCGCGCGCGTCGCCGTCCGCGCCGCTCCCGTCAACCCCTCCCATCTCCCCGGAGCACGCGGGGATCAGGGCGACGGCCAGCACAATCCGGACGAACGTCGCCATCGTGGCCTCCGAGATCGAGATACCGAATGTACCACGGTGAGCTCGGCCGCGGGGCAGGCGAGGTTCCGAAAGCAGCTCGGGTGGGACATAATCATGTTCGTGAACGACCAGGAACGGCAACGGCGAGCGGAGGCACGGCGCACCTGGCCCATCCGGTCGCATCCCCTCGCGGAGGAGCAGCGCGACGACTTGAGCGAGCAGACGACTGCACTCGAGCGCCTCGCGATGATGTGGCCCCTCGCCCTGGCCTCGTGGCACCTCACAGGGCAGCCGCTGCCTTCGTACGAGCGCAGCACGATACCCGGTAAGATCTCGAGGCCCGAGGTCAGGACGTCATGAGCGCCTCGGCCGGCTTGAACGACGATTTCCTCGACATGCTTCGAGCCCTCGTCGAGGCTCGGGCGGAGTTCGTCGTCGTCGGCGCCCATGCCCTCGCGGTCCACGGCGTCCCGAGAGCCACGGGAGACCTGGACATCCTCGTCAAACCCAGCGCGGAGAACGCACCTCGAGTCATGTCCGCGCTGCGCGCCTTCGGGGCGCCGATCGAGGCCCACGGCATCGTCACCGAGGACTTCACAGTCGAGGGGACGGTGTACCAGATCGGCTTGCCGCCGCGGCGCATCGACCTCATGACCGCGATCAGCGGGGTCGACTTCGATACGGTCTGGGCCTCGCGAGTCGGGCTCGAGCTCGACGGTCTTCCGCTGTCCTTCATTGGCCGCGACGCCCTCGTCGTCAACAAGCGGGCAGCGGGTCGTCCCAAGGACCTCGCCGATGTCGCCGAGCTCGAGAAGAGCTGGTGACGCCAGCCTCTCTCGGCCGTCAGATGAGCAGCAGGCTCACCGCCACGACCGCAATACCGCCGACCAGCTCACACTCACTTGCCAAGGGACAACCGCCGTCGCTATCCTCACGCATCACGGAGGTGCTCCTCCTTCACCTGCCCCCTTTTTCGGGAGGTCGTCCTCATGCGCCGAGCACCGCTTCTCGTTCTCGTCTGCGTGCTGTGCTGCAACCACGACCAGCCCCCGCCGGACACGGGCGGCCAGGCGGCGTCCGCCGCCGACGAGCAGGCCCGGCAAGAGCTCGTGCGAGCCGAGCTGGCGCGGTACGACGCATACGACGTCTCGTTCGACGCGTCGGCGCTCGACGACCGTGACCGCGCCCTGCTCCGCGAGCTGCTCCGCGCGGCCGAGCTGATCGAGGAGCTCAACATGCTCCAGACCCACCCGAGCAACCTCGAGTGGCGCGCGCGGGTCGAGGCGCAGGGCACCGACGACGACCGCGAGATGTTCCGGCGGTACCAGATGCCGTGGTGCAACGACGACGAGCAGCCGTCATGCGTGGCGCTGCCCGGCATCCCCGCGCGCGAGATCGGCGCCGCCCTCTGGCCCGAGGGCATGACCGACGAGGAGCTCGAGGCGATCAGCCACGCGCCGAACAGCCGCGAGCTCCTCAGCCCGTTCACAGTCGTACGCCGCGCGGACGAGGGGCGGTGGGACGCCGTCCCGTACTCGCGGACCGAGCTGCTCGGCCCCCGGATGCGCGAGGTCGCCGCCGCGCTCCGCGCCGCGGCCGAGCACGCGGACACCCCGTCGCTCGCCGCGTTCCTCAGGTCGCGCGCCGACGCCTTCGAGGCCGACGACCCCTTCCCGTGGGACCAGAGCGACTACGACTGGATCGCGCTCGACAGCCGGTGGGAGGTCACCGTCGGCCCGTACGAGGTCTACCAGGACCCGAGGCAGGTCAAGGCCCGCTTCGAGATGGTCGTCGGGCTCCTCGACCCCGAGGTGACCGCCGCCACGGCCGTGTTCCGCGACAACCTCCAGGAGATGGAGGACGCGGTGGCGAGCCTGGCCGGGAGCGACGTCTACCAGGCGCGGCGGCTCGCGGGAGAGCGGATCGCGGTCCGCGCCATCCAGGTGATCGTCGCGGCAGGCGACGGCCGCCGGCCCGTGGGCGCCACCGTGGCCTACCACCTCCCGAACCGTGGCCGGTCGGTCGATGAGGGGCTGTACAAGAAGGTGATCATGGTCAACCACTCGGCGGCGTTCGAGCCCATCATGGCCGCCCGGGCGCAGGCCGTGCTCGAGCCCGACCAGGCTGCCCTCGTCAACGGACACGAGGCCGTGCTCGACACAACGTTCCACGAGCTCGCGCACGGTCTCGGATCGTATGACGACCTCGCCATCACCGTCGGCGGCGAGCGGACCACGGTGGGCGAAGCGCTCGACGAGCTCTCGAGCCTCCTCGAGGAATCGAAGGCCGACGTGGTCGGGCTGTGGCTGATGGAGCAGCGCCGCCGGGCCGGCGCCATCGACGACGCGCAGGCAGCCCGGTGGTACATCACCCACGTGATGCACGTCTTCGGCCTGCTCCAGTACCCGCTCGCGGACACGTACCCCCGCATGGTCGCCATCCAGCTCGGGTTCTACATGGAGCGCGGCGCGATCACCTACGACGAGGGCTCGGGCCGCTTCCGCGTGCATCTCGACCGGATGCCCGCGGCGGTCGAGGAGCTGGCGCGCCGGGTCGTCCGCATCCAGCTCACGGGCGACCGCGAGGGCGCGGACCGCCTGCAGGCCGAGCACGTGGTGCGCGGCGACGACGGCGAGCTCCAGCTCGCTCCGGCCATCGCGAGCCCGGTCGCCGCCATGCGCGAGCGGTTCGCGCAGGCCGGCATCCGCAGCATCAACATCCGCTACCGGGTCACCGGGCCATGACCGGGACGAAGGATAGCTGGGTCGGCCGTGCGAGCGGTCCGGTCCACGTGCTGCTCAAGCACTGCCGCGAGGTCGTCAAGGGGCTCCCCGAGCCGGGCGAGGCGGCCCGGCTCCTCTACTTCACCGGACGGGTGTTCGAGGAATGCCTCGGCGACATCGAACGAGCCCGGGAACGGTACCTCGAGGCGTTCGGGCGCGACCCGGGGCTCAAGCCCAACCTCCGCGCCGCCAGGCGCCTGATGGCGAACGCCGAGGACTGGCACGCCGTGCTCGACCTGATCGACGCCGAGCTCAGGAGCGACCTCGATCCCCACGACCAGGCCGAGTCGAACGTCGAGCGCGGCAAGATCCTCGAGCAGGAGCTCTGGGACATCGCTGCCGCCCGCGAGGCGTACGCCTGCGCGATGGAGCTCGACGAGGACAACCCGGAGGCGTGGCGCCTCCTCGAGCGAGCGCTGTTCCAGCTCGAGGAGTGGGTCGAGCTCGACGACCTCCTCGCGCGAGTGATCGTCCGCGCCCGCAGCCCCCGGCTCCAGGCCGCGATGTTCGTGCGGCGCGCGGCCATCCAGGAGCGCCGGATCGGCGACGAGAACGCCGCCGTCGAGATGCTCGAGGAGGCGCTCACCCTGCAGCCGGACCTGGCCCCGGCGTACCAGGGCCTCAAGCGGCTGTTCCGTGCGACGCGGCGCTGGGACGACCTGATCGAGCTCCTCCAGCGGGAGCTCGGCCTGCTCGACGGGCGGGCCAAGATCAGGGCCTACTCCGAGCTGGCCAGGCTGTACACCCGCCACCGCGGACGCACCGACCTGGCCATCGATCTCCTGGAGAAGGCGGAACGGATCGAGCCGCAGGACGTCCTCGTCCTGACCGAGCTCGCGGGTCTCTACCGCCAGGCCGCGAGGGCCCACGACCAGCTCCGCGTCGAGGGCTGCCTCGCATCGATCCTCGAAGACGTGGAGGAGCGCGTCGCCATCCACCTGCGGCTGGGTGCGATCTGCGAGGAGCAGCTCGGCGATCGCGACACCGCCCTCGAGCACTTCCGGGCCGCGATCGAGCTCAAGCCGGGCTACCCGCCCGCGGCGCGGGCCCTGGGACGGCTCTGCAACGCGATCGGCCGCTGGGACATCCTCCTCGAGATGAACAAGGCCGAGGCCAAGAGCGCGGTCGACGTCGAGCGGCAGGCCCTGGCCCACTACCGGGCCGCCGAGCTGCTCGAGCTCCGCCTCGGACGCGCCGACGACGGCATCGAGCAGTACGAGGAGGCCGCGCGTTGGCTCCCGGCCCTCCGGCCGGCCTCGCGCGCCCTGAACCGCCTGTACCGGGAGCGCGGGCGGTGGGACAAGCTGGCAGCGCTCCTCGCGGCCGAGGCCGACGGCCTGCGCGGCCGGAGCCTCATCGGTCAGAGCCAGGACGCGCTGCGCCTCGCCCGGCTCGAGCAGGCCGCGCGCCTGCACGAGGACAAGCTCGGCGATCCGGACACAGCCGTCGGGCTCTACCAGGTCGTGCTCGAAACCGATCCGACCCACGCGGGCGCGATCCTCGCGCTCCAGCGCTTGCACGAGGGCGCCGGCCGCTGGAACGAGCTCATCGGCCTCCTCGAGCGGGAGGTCGAGCTCGTCCACGACGAGACGTGGAACGCCGGCCTCCTCCACCAGATCGGCGAGATCGCCAGGGAGCAGCTCGGCGACGAGGAGCGCGCGGTCGCGTGCTACCAGCGAGCTCTCGCCCTCTGCCCCGACTTCGTCCCCTCGCTCGTGGCCCTCGGCCGGTTCTTCCGCGCGAACCAGCGGTGGCGCGACCTGATCGCCATGCACCGCCGCGAGGGCGAGGTCGCCGAGACCCAGGCCGAGCAGGCGGCCGTCCTGTTCCAGATCGCGGAGATCGAGCACCGCGAGCTGCGCGACCAGGACGCGGCCGAGCGCAGCTACCGGGAGTGCCTCGAGCTCGCCCCGGGCTTCTGGCCGGCCTGGCATGCGCTGGAGCAGCTCCTCGCTGACCGGCGGGACTGGGAAGGCCTGGCCGGGGTCATGGAGCACCGCGCCAGGCAGCGGACCGCGCCGATCGAGCGGGCGCACGCGTTCCTGGCCCTCGGAGACCTCCTCGAGAAGCGGCTCGACCGGCGGGACCAGGCCGCCGACATGTACCGGCTGGCGCTCGAGGCGGCGCCCGACTTCCAGCCCGCGCGGACAGCCCTGATCCGGCTCTACGAAGAACAGGAGTCGTGGCGACTTCTCGCCGATCAGCTCGAGGAAGAGACGCGGGACGCGCACGAGGGGTTCTTCCACCTCGAGGCGCTCATCGACCTCGTCGCGATCCGCAGGTCCTTCCTCGACGACCCCGAGGGCGCGATCGAATCGGCCGAGAAGGTCGTCGACCTCGAGCCCGACAACCTCCTGGCGCTCCTCGACCTCACGGATCTGTACCGGCAGCAGGAACGCTGGGACGAGCTGGCGCGGACCTGCCGCCGGCTCGCTCTGGCGACCGACGACTCGCTGATCCTGGTCAGCGCGCTTCGCGAGCTCGCCGGCGTGCTGCGCGAGAAGCTCGACCGCGCGGCCGAGGCCGACGCGGTGTTCGAGGACATCCTGTCGGTCAGGCCCGACGACCTCATGGTCCGGCGAGCGCTCGACGCCATCATCGAGCCCTGCGACGCCCAGCGGCGGCAACCGGCGGTCGTGAGCGCCGCGATCGAGGTCCTGTGCCTCGCTCCCGACACGATGTCCGCCCTCACGCGATTACTTGATGAGCTCAACGCGATCTACGTGGAGTCCGGGGACTGGGCAGGTCTCACGCAGGCCCTGCAGGAGGTCCGGGACGAGCTGACGTGCCTGGGAGCGCCGCGCGATGCGCACGACGCCCTCGACGTCGCGCAGGCGCGGCTCGAGGGCGAACGCCTGGAACGTCCGGTCAGCGCCGAGGAGCGTCTCCTGGCGGTCCTCGGCAAGACCCCCGACGACCTCGAGGCCCGGGTCGCGCTCGCCGACCTGCTGGGACGCGAGACGGGACGTCGCGACGACGCGGTGGCCCAGTACCGGCACGTCCTCGCCGCCGATCCGGCCCACGAGACGGCCACCCGCGGGCTCCACGAGCTGTGGCACGCCGCGGGCCTGGCCGATCGGGCGCACTGCGCCCTCGGGGCGCTCTGCGCCCTCGGCCTCGCCACCGACGAGGAGCGCGCGCGCCACGCCTCCCGCCAGGTGGCCAGGGAGCAGGGGCACGTGCTCAAGCGCTCGCTGCTGACCACGCGCGTCAACCACGGAGCATCGTTCCCGGCCGAGGCCATGGCCTTGCTCATGGCCCTCGACCCGCACCACCCGGTGCTCTTCCCGGCCGACCTGGCGCCGTTCGATCTCCGGCCCTCGGAGCGCATGCGCAAGGGGCACGACCACC
>Ga0233425_10000943_pt1 | contig 69538 bp, 53 predicted proteins | sample Watercolumn_Towu_2_FD_181712 | JGI IMG/M metagenome (GOLD analysis project Ga0233425, IMG submission 181712) | Freshwater microbial communities from Lake Towuti, South Sulawesi, Indonesia - Watercolumn_Towuti2014_140_MG | ecosystem: Environmental > Aquatic > Freshwater > Lake | place... | reverse complement strand
AAAGGTACCCTCAAATGTAGCGCCTTTGAGTGGTCCTTCTTCTTTTATCTCTACCTTTCCTTTTCCTGACAAAGATTCGTCGAAATTACCCGTCCAGATGTCGCCACCTCTATCGGTTCGCGATTTTTTTTCTTCTGGTTTTTCGGCAGGATTTTTGCCATCATCACTGTCGTCGGGTTGTGGGGTGTTTGGACCGGGCATGGGGTTCTAAATTATTTCTGTTTTGTGTTATGACAGTAAAATGAGCGCGTTATTAAGGAAAATATTCCCTAAGTGCATTCATGGCGGCGGTGATCTCATTTTTCATTTCCTGGATATTATCTTTTTCATCTTGATTTTTGAGATCATAAAATCCAATATTTTTCATGAGCTTTACGAAGCTTGCCTCCAGCTCATCTGCAGAGTCTTTTTCTATTTTTTCGTCCTTTGCGAGGGGTTCGATAAGATATCGGAATCCGAGTAGTGCGGCCATTTCACTTGCAAGCTTTTCTTTTGTAGCTCCGCGCACACGATTCTGCCAATCTCTTACGGATGAGACGGTGGAATATGCCTCGGCACTTTTGCTGCTGTATAATCTCATTCTCTCCATTCCTTGCTGTATTTGTGCTTTTTTCAGACGTACATCCTTAATATTTTCTTGCGCAGATTCAAGAGATTTTTTGGCATTTTCCTGAGCGTTCAAAGTATCGATGTTATTATCTGATTTTATGCTCGAAAGAATCTTAAACGATTTCGCAATGAATGCATCTTTTTCACTTAACTCTCCATCATCAGTATTTTCATCAAAATTGAAACTGAGAACCTCTCTTTCAATAATCATGAAGAGAATTTTTTGGAGATGGGCTTCCAGATCTGAATATGCCTTTTCCAATTTTCCCAATAAGCCAGTGTTATTTTCGTCTATAGCATCTGAGAATTTTTTGATTCTTTCTTGAAATGCGGGTTGACTGCTCCATACCTTTTCCCAGTCTGCAATGGGCGTATCTTCTCCTATTTTTTTCTGAATCTCACTTATCTCATTGATAAGCCCCTGTATTGCATGGGCCTGCATGACACTGTTATTTCTCTTTACCGATTCGATATTATTGCGGAGTGCCCTATCGAAAGAATCACCTGGCTCTGGATTCTTCACAATACGAAGCCCTGGCAGTACTTTTATTAACAATGCTTCAATTTCTTCTGGTGACTCCATGATTCTTCGGATGGCCGCTACCCGCGCGTTATGTTGTACTGAAATTTCTGTTTTACCCTTTAATTCATGACGTTCTGCGAGAGGTAGAATTTTGAATAAAAAGCGTCCAACTACACCTCTTCTTTCTTTTGGAAGCTTTGAAAGCTCCTTAATTCGCATGTCGAGTGCCTGCCGGATCAATCCTTCCTCCATAGCATTACCCGGTTTGAAGTATTGAGAAAATGGACCCGAATTTACCGTTAATCCGAGTAAATGAACCATCTTTTCTTCAAAATGTTTTACCCATCGTGTGTGCTTCTCTTCGGCTTCCTTTCGATCTTTATTGAATGCTTTTCGTGTCCAGGGAAGAGAAATCATATCCATATATGAAGATAGTACGCCAAGCGCGAGAAAGAGCGCCATGAAGAGTGAGCGCTCTGTTGGATTCCACTTTTCCTTCATAACTTTCCAAAGATCTTCAAATCCAAGATACTTCATCTTTTCTATTGTAATCTTGGCATTATCCATCTTGAGATCGGGAAGTTTCCACTCCTTTACCTCATCAGGCTTGATGTTTGGATATCGGGATTCTCCTTTTTCGTTTACCTGTTTTTTTGCAATTTCTACGAGGCGCGTGTTTACATTACTAAATTTACCCATGTGGGCATTGAGTTCTTTTGGAAGATCCTTATTGACCACACTAATAGCGCTTTCGAGTCTTGCAATAATTTTGTCGAGCTGCTTCTGTGTAGTCTCTATTTCTGCACCTGCATCCAATGCTTTCTTTTCTTTCTCCACTTCTTCAATAATTCCCAATACCACATCTGTCTGCTCTGCAATTCTTTCCTCGAGTTCATTCTTTAGCGGCTTGCCATCTATCACGCCTGAGGCTTGGATAGCATCCCTTAGTTCTGTGCGGAAACTTTTTCGAGACTTTTCGTCAGGTGTTTCAACTGCTGCTTCCTTACCCTTTTCCCCATTTGCAGCAGGGGGCGAAATTGGCCCTTGATTCAGAAATGCCTCAGATTCTCCATCCTCCTGATAGATAAATCTTTTTGCGTGATACATTGGTCCACGACTTGCTTTTCCTGTTTCTGATGTTCCTGACTCCTCCTTGATTAACATTTCCTGTATTTCTGCATTTACTTTATCTGGAATTAGGCCCAATTTGTCCATTTGTTCACGAATAGCTTTTGTACGCTCATCGATTTGACCCTTTGCACCTTTCAACTGATCATTCACACTGTGGCGTCCCGCAACTGCCATAACAATACCATTCACATTCGTGCCCACATCAAATGCCATTAAAAGCGCCGCAGCTGCAAGTATAGGCGCCCCCATGATGGTGGCCTTCTGTTTGATTAATTTTCCAAAGGCTCTCAAGCCGGAAACATCTCCTTCGTTTGCCCGATGTTCAATAGCTTCTTTGAATTTCTGCACTACCTGCGATATCGCACCTGACCCTATGATAGATAAAGTATGTCTCAATGCAGGACTCATCATCGCGGCGGTATTTACGGCGAACTTGTCTCCGAGCCAGGTAGCCCCTATTCCAATATAGTGCGTTAAACCCAACCATGATGTAATCGCTGATGCGAACCATATCGCAATGCCCACTACTTTTTGCATTGTGATTGACGGGTATCGAGCTATAATTTCGGGCATGTATCCTTTAAATATCTCCTTGTCCAGCGCTTTACTATTGACGAGGCCGAACGCCTGATTCGTCATAAATACGCTCATCAGATCTGCCACCAGAAGTTGCGTATCCTCATCTGTCGGAACTTTTCCATTCATTCTTTCGGTAAAATTTTTGAGTACTTGTGTCAGCTCGCTCTCAAACCGTCCGGGATCTTTGATTTCCGCTCGTAGTTCCGACGGAAGAAATTCCTTGGAAATCTTTGCAACTACGCCCTTGAGCTTGGCTTCATTCACTTTCCTAGGATCGCCAAGAATTTTCACGATACCGCTTAAGTGACTCATCATCATATCGTTGAGAAGCACTATTCTTTCTTGTCCAATATCGAGCGATGTGCGGATGTTTGGTACTGTAGACATAGATATTTTAGATTATTGAATTTTTGTTTTAATGTATATTAAGGGCTTTTTTAATACCGTCTATGCGGGTCTTCTCGTCAATATTCGGATTGAGGACTATATATGTCTTTCTATTGTTTGTATATGTATATGTGTCCTCATGCCAAATGACACTGGGTGAGATGACAAATGAAGCCTGATTAATACGATCCAAGGGTACGCCATTTTCAGTGGCCCCAGTGAGCACTTTTTCAATTATGCCATTATTGGCAAGTTGTCGCTTGAGTCTGTCATAGTTATAATTTTCATCTGGCGCGAGAATTATTTCCTTTACTTTAACTTGATGCTCATTATTCCAGTTCTTTAGCTTGTTCTCGATAACCTGCCGTTCCGGAGTAGATTGGACTTCTGAAGAGTTTGCTGAACCGGCATCGAGTGTATTTTGTGATCCTGATTGCGGTGCTGAACCTGGGGCTGGACGCTGCGATCGCGCATCTGATATGGCTTTTTCTTTGAGGTAGTCGTTGAGGCCATCAAGAATCTCTTTCACTATTTCTGATTGGGACTCGGAAGAGTCGATGGCTATGAGCTTTGCACCTGATTGATAACCTTCTTTCGTCAAGGCACTTGCCCATCTGGATGTTGGTAATATCACAATTGGCATGCTTTTGAGAGCCTCTTTTTTTGCTTGATCATTTTTTATTTTTGCGCCCACATAAAGAATAGCATCTTTTATTGTATCTCTACGTCCTTTGAGGACTTCCCAGTCATAATTTTCATTTTTAAGATCTTCATCGAAGAAGCCTACATACTTAACATATTCTTTAACTTTTGTATCGTTTACATAATTTTCTATTGTAGTTTTTGAGCCTTTTGTTTCAAGCAGAGGTGGAGCCTTCGACGGAGTTTCTTGCGGTTGATCTGGCGGTGAGGCCGGAGGAGTGGCCGGAGCTACGGGAGGGTTATTCGGTGGGGATGGCGGTGAAGGAGGTGGAGCCTTCGGTGGAGTTTTTTGCTGTTGATTTGGCTTATCAATAACTGTAAAGTTTTCACTGGAGGCGCCGGGGTACCAGATGAATTGCCCTTTTGGCTGCCAATTATTTCCGGATTTTTCGATCCAGTGCTTGATGCCGTAAGCCTCGCGGGAGTTTGTGAATGGGATATTACTTTTCTTACATTTTTCTCTTTCTGGTTTTTCGTAGTCAGGATCGTCCTCTTGAAATTCTTTTTTTTCGTCCATGACGAATGCATCGATCTGATGGTCGATGTAGGCGAACATCTCGTTGGCATTCTTCGTAGAATCAACGTTGAACACATATCTTCCAGTTTCGATTTTTTTTACTGGAGATTCTCTATCCCAGATACCTATATTCAATGCGCGCAGTCGCCCCATCATACCATGACTGAAGACCATTTCGAGTGCCTGTGAGAATGCCGGAATGCCTTTACTGATTTTCGTGAGAGAATTTCTGTGTGCGTCCCGATCTTTTTTCTCTGTGTATTCGGCTCTATCATAGTAGTAATGTGAGTATATGCTAATCCCGTACTTTTTCTCCAGTTCGCCGAGTTTTTCCGCATTTTCTTTTGTGAGTTTTTCGAGTTCCTGGTGTTCCGCTTCGATGGCGGCGATTTTTTCTTTTTTCCATTTGGCGATTTGGGATTTCATGAATCCGCTCCACTCCTTCGTGTATGTTTTATCTGAAAATTTTGGGTTGGAGTTATTTTGTGCGTCTGTAAGATCGGTTTGCCAAGATGATTTGGAGAATCCTTTGCCGTCTTTTTCTTTTTCATATTCATCGAAGGCGGCGATGTATTTTTCGAGTTCGGTGATGTAATCTTGTCGTGTTTTTTCTTCCTGTTCGCGTTTTTCTTTCGGTAATGGCTCTGCGGGGGTTGGTTTACCGTATTCGGGTTTGTACTTTTCCTGGAGGGCGAAGTTGAGACGATAATCGTTTTTGCTGTAATCGTTTTTGATCCATTCGTGGGTATTTGCCGGTGTTGGTTTTTTAGCCGACCAGTCGAGTTCGCCCTTTTGGTATGTGCGGTAGGCGAGGCGAATGTTCAAGAAATGCATGTTTACCTCCTGCGAATGTTCCTGCTCTTCGAACTTTGTGTTCTTCGTATACTTGTCGTCTGTGATTTCAGTGGTTATTTTTTTCATTTTTGCCGCGATTTCTTCTGGAGATTTTCTGATGTCGAGTTTGAAAAAGAAGCCGCTATCCCATTCTTCGATGCCGGAGTCGCTGAAGCCAATGATGGGAGGACAGAGATGGAGGCGCTCGCGGAGATTTGGCGGAAGGCTTTCTATGGCGGTTTTGAGTTTGTTTGTAGCGAGAATTTTTTCTACTTCTTCACGCTCTAATGTTTTGAGTTTGTCGTTGATCTGGTATGGGAAGTCGAGATTTGTGAATTTGGGTTTGTCGTTGTCAGTCAGACCATTGTTGCCATTATTGTCGTCGTTGTTTGGCGATTCGGGAGGTTTATCGTTTTGCGGTGGCGGCCCGGCGGGAATGTTATTCTTGTCCCCGAGTGTGAGGGCGAGCAGTCCCTTCAAGGTTGCGTAGCGATACTCCTGACCTATGGCGATATTTTCGAGTTTGATGGTGAGTGTGTCTTTTTCCGGATCGAATGGTTTTGTTTCGATTTGTTTACGCAGCTCCATGGCCCGCTGGAGGCCAGTGGCAAGGTCGAGGATGGAGCCGGAGTTAATGAAATTTTTTTCGTGATCGGCGAGAAATTTATCGGCCTGTGATTTGCCTTTTTTTACCTCTGCGATGTACTGCTCGATGAGGATTCGATTGTTTTGGTCATCGAGGAGTTTTTTTGTCGTATCTGGTTCAATGTGTTTTGATTGAAGGAGTATTTCAAATGCCTCTTTTTTGGCTTCGTGCCATGCTTTTGGTTGCTTCTTGATTTTGTCGAGGCTGTAGCCGGTTGCGTCGGTGCCTGAGACGATTGAAGTGTCGAAGTGGGGGAGTTTGTTCTCTTCTTTTGCCTTCTTGATTTTATCGAAAATTTCCTTTTTTTCCGTGTTTTCGTAATCGCCTTCACCGAAATAGAGCTTGGCATCTTTGAGTTCGTCTGGTTGAAGATTGAGGGTAGAAGCGAGGGTAGAGAGATCTTCTCGTGGTGCCGTTGGTTCGACCGGTTGGCTCTCTTGTGGCGCATCATCTGCATCCAGCACAGCTTCATATGCGAAGCGTGTCCCGAAAAAGAGGGGAAATTTTTTGGAGTTGTGAAGCAGGAGGTGGCGCATTGGTTTTTTTATTTCTTTCTATTTTATCACAAATGTTGGTTCTTTGGCAAGCTTGAGGTAAAGCTGGATGGCAGTCGAAAATAGTTCGGGATTTCAGCTTTGGGATTCGCTTTATAGTTTTTGTGAATTCGATTATTATAGCCTCCCATGGATAAGCTGAAAATTGAGCGGCTCGTGCGCGATCTGATCGGTGCGATCGGAGAAAATGGTGATCGCGAGGGATTACGCGAGACACCGAGGAGAGTGGCCGAGGCTTATGAGAAGCTGTTTTCCGGGTATATGAAGAGGCCGGAGGATGTGCTGACGGTTTTTGACGGAGAGGCGTATGATGAGATGATTGTGGCGAAAAATGTGGAGTTTTATTCCTTCTGCGAACACCACATGTTGCCCTTCTTTGGCAAGGCGCACATCGGGTACATTCCTGATGGGAAGATTATCGGCCTGTCGAAGTTGCCGAGATTGGTGGAGATTTTTTCACGACGTTTGCAGAATCAGGAGCGATTGACGTCGCAGGTGGCGTCGGCGCTCATGGGGTTACTGCGACCCAAAGGAGTTGGCGTGGTCGTCGAAGCGCAGCATTTGTGCATGATGTCGAGAGGAGTTGAGAAGCAAAACAGTATTGTGACCACGTCGGCGCAGCTTGGATTGTTTAAGAAAAATGATAATACGAGGGCGGAGTTTTTGAGATTGATCGGGAAGTAATCGTGATCTATAGTGGGTGTTGATATACGTTTTTTTATGAGCGCGTTTTTACCGAAATCCATACAGAATCTCATTGACGAGTTTGCGCGGCTGCCGGGTATTGGCCCGAAAACAGCTGAGAGACTCGCCATTCACTTGCTGCATTCTCCGCATTCGCGCGTGAAGGATTTGGGGGAAAGTGTTCTCGGCATGAAGGACGGTGTTGAATTTTGCCGTGATTGCTGGCATCTAGCTGACAGCGAACTGTGTTCTCTTTGCCGCGATGATACGCGAGATCGCAGCGTATTGTGTGTCGTGGAGAGCGTGCTCGACGTCGTGGCCATTGAAAAATCGAGGTCGTATCGAGGGTTGTACCATGTGCTGCATGGCGTTCTGTCACCGATTGATGGGGTGGGTGTGGAGGATTTGAAGTTGTATGAGTTGGAGAGACGGGTGCGCGGCGGGAGTGTTGCGGAGGTCATTCTTGCGGTAAATCCGAGCGTGGAGGGCGAGACGACGGCGATGTACATTGCGAAGATGCTTGCTGCATTTGCCGCTGTGCGCGTGACACGGATTGCCCGTGGACTTCCGGTCGGAGGTGAACTCGGATACAGTGATGAAATTACGATTTCGAGAGCCATGAGCGGAAGGGTGGGGGTTTAGAAAAAGTAGCGGGTTGGGCCGGCGCCGGTGAGGTGTGATTTTTGATGAGTTGACTTCTGTGGATAGAGTTGTGAAAAATCATTGTGAAGGAGTTGGTTCCAGAATTTTTCCCAGATGTGCGGTGAAGTTTTGAGGAGTTTCAGGAGTTTTGAGGTGGAGCGTTTTTGCTTGTTGCAGAGAGAAATATTGAGTGAGCTGTAGGTGTTGGCGGTCGAAATTTTTTTTATTTTTGTGAAGATGAGATGTGGCCTTGGGAGTTTTTGATTTTTTTTGGCGATAGGCGTGCATTTTTCTCCATAGTGGGTAGTCAGTGAGAGGACTGGATTCAAGAAAAATGGCGTATCCATGCCGATTTTTTGAGCTACTTCCTGGAGTTTTTTTTGCGAGAGAGGTGAGTTGAAGAGCGCTTGCAGGATGCGAAGCGTCGTTCCGGCGTTACTGGAGCCACCGCCAAGACCGGAGTTTTGCGGTATGCGTTTGTGAATGGAGATTTTCATGACTGGTCGAATTTGTAGTGCCTCGCAAAAAAGTGCTGCCGCAATGTAGCTGGAATTTTGGCTTCCCTTGGGGCATGGGAGGCCGGCTGTTTTGAGTATGATTTGTGGAAGTTTTGTTTTTGATTTTTGCGGGTAGAGTTTGATTGTGATGGTATCATGAAGATTTATCGGCATCATGATGGAACGAATTTCGTGGTAGGCGCTAGAGGTTTTTTTTATGATATCGAGGGTGAGATTGATTTTTGCCGGAGACTTGAGTGTTATTTTTTTCATCAGGCGCTAGTTTAGCCTGAATCGGGTAATGTTGACAATATGGCTTTTATAAGGCAAAATGTTCGCACTATGTTTCAGCCGCGTAATTCTTTTATACCTGAATTTCCTAAACGAGAGGATGTGCCGTTGCGTGCAAAAAGCCCAGAGAGACGCCCTATGAGTATTGCCGATATTCAGGCATTGACTTCACCGCCTCCTCCGGTGTCCCATCTTTATCTTCCTGAAGGTAAAAATGTAGTTGAACTGGACTCTGCTCTTCTTGAAGAAGAGGAGGTGACGGTTGATACTGCGTCTGGAATGAAGATTTCTTTTTTTCTGAACGACTTCATTGGCACCGATGAAAATGTTGCCGGAGATGGAGATATTTTACCAGATAATCTTATTTTTCTTTATCGTGCGGGCAATGTACCTGATATGAGTTCTGTTACGAGAGCCGATATGCTCCAAAGGCTTGCGGCCATCCCGATCGTATTTGTTTTACACATACAGAAAGGATTGTCTGTTCCGGCCAACTGGATCGATGTCCTGACTCGACTGAAGCATGAACATGCCGGCGTTTTTGACTTTGTTTGTATGAGAGGGTCATTTTCTTCGAGTGGACTTTTTTATTTGCGAGGCGAAGTTTGTGCATTCTCCGGCCTTGTTCATAATTCGAGTTTTATTACTGATGGAAAAGTTCTCGAGCGGCAGATTTGTGAACAGGTTGAGATATATCATGCTGTGGAAAATGTTCGAGTCGGTGTCCGGAAAAATGTTGGGCAATCTTCTTCGATTATCATTCGCGACAGGCGTGGTGATCCGAAAGCCGGTGAGGCTGAAATTTCCAAGTGGATGTATAACGGCCGCCCGATTTCTGAACCGAGGCATATTTAGTTCAATGTGATTGATGCGGTGCAGTGGATTCCGGAGTGATTCGAATTGAACCTAAGTTTGCCGCTGGAGGCGGTGATGCCGATATTTTGAGGAGTGATGCTGAGGAGTTTTGAGAGAGAGATTTTGAATTGCGGTGCGAGGCGATCGATGTTTGGCTGTGTACATTCGAAGTGGAGGCCAAGGTGGATGATCGTGAGGTTGTGGTTGCGCATGTCGATGAGAATTTTTTGCAGGTATTTTTTGCTGTTTTTAATGCCGTGATGATACATGGAGGTTGCGAATGTGCCGAGTGAGCCGCCGGTAATGGCCTGGGAGATTGCCGCTGTGATGGCGTGGAGAGCGGCATCGCCATCGGAATCGGCCGAGAGTTTTGGGAGATTTTTTATGGCGATGCCGCAAAGAGTGAGATGACCCGTGTGATTTTTTGATTCGAAAAAATGCGAGTCGGATGCCGTTGCGCAGCGAACTTGCGATCTATCTTCTTCCAGAATTGTTTTCACGGTCATGATATCGATTTGCGTCGTGATTTTTCTATTGAACTCCGACACCGGAATCCATGTGACTTTGTGGCCGGCGGCTTCTACAAGGGAAGATTCGTCTGTTGCGTTTTTGTTTTGAAGATAGGCATTCTCCATGATGCCGTACTGAAATGTCTGCGGTGTTTGGGCATGAATAATTTCATCGCGGTTGAGTGTTTCCATTATTTTTTTGCCGGAAATTTTTTTCAGGGTGTCGGTTGCGCTGTGTGCGACGATGCATGCGCCGTGTTTTTTTGCCATGCGGATGGAATCGTCTATTTCTTTTCTGGTGACGAGAACATTTCCGCAGTTGTGGAAGAGAACGATTGATTTTTGACTCGGTTTGAAGATTTTTTTTGAGTAGTCAAATGCGTTTCTTGCTGATTGGAAGCGCGTTTTCGAGCCTATAGTGAAGTAAATAGACCGAAATATCTTTCGCGGAAAAATTTTTTTCAGCGCTGCGATATTGTCGCGATTTGCCGTAATGATAATTTTGTCGACATGCTTTGATTGTAGAAACGGTGCGAGAGTATAGGTGATGAGCGGCTTCCCATTTATCTGTGTTTCTATTTTGTCGATGCCTTTCATCCGGAGGCTTCTACCTGCGGCAAGAATAATCGCGATGTTCATGTTTTTCTGCATTGCTGGAGTTCAATGAGTTCTTCGAGATTCGGTTCGGGAGTGAAGTTGTGAATGGACATGTGCTTTCGCACATGCGGCATGATATCAGTGAATGCAATTTCATTTTTGAGAAATTTTTCGACTGCCTCATCGTTGGCGTGATTGAGAATTGCCGGCATATTGCCCTGAATTTGCGCTGCGCCGCGAGCGAGCGTGATGGATTCGTAAAGGGATTCATCGGGTTTTTCGAAGGTCAGTGATTTGAATTTTGCGAAATCGAGCCGCGGGAATTTCGTCTCTTCCCGCTCGGGAAAGAAGAGTGCATACTGTATCGCGAATCGCATGTCCGGAGGCGACATGCTTGCTGTGATGTTGCCGTCTTTCCATTGAATCATGCCGTGGATGACGGACTCCGGGTGAATGACAATTTCTATGTTGGCGACCGGAACTTTGAAAAGCGTATGCGCAACGATCATCTCGAATCCCTTGTTCATGAGTGTTGCCGAATCGATGGAAATTTTTTCTCCCATTTTCCATACCGGATGCGCGAGTGCATCCTGTTTTGTGGCTTTTAAAAGCTCTTTTTTTGATTTTCCGTAGAATGGCCCGCCGGTGCAGGGGAGGATGATTTTTTCGATGTTCTGTTCGGATTTTCCTTCGAGGCACTGCATGAGAGCCGTGATTTCCGAATCGATCGGGATGATGAGCGAGTGATGGCGCATGGCCATTTCCAGAATGAGTTGACCGCTGCTGACTAGACTTTCTTTATTGGCGATGAGCACTGTTTTCCGCTTCTGGATCGCGGTAATCGTATGCATGATCCCATGTGTACCGCTGATCGCGTTGACGACGATTTCCACGTTTGGATCGAATATGAGTTGCGTGATGCCATCTTCACCCGAGAGGAGTTCTGGAAATTTTTTTGAAATTGGATAACGGGTTAGATTGAGATCAAGAAGACCCTTTGGGTCTGCCATACAAACCCGATCCGGTTCGAACTCCCGAATGAGCGGCCTAAGGTCTTTTGCATTGCTGTGTGCGCTCAATCCCACAATGTGGAAGCGGTCGGGGTTCTGACGGATGACATCGAGCACCTGCTTGCCGATCGAACCGGTTGCGCCCAGAATGACTATATTTTTCATGGTGTTGGGTAGTCGCGATCTATGAGTGTAAACAGCTCTGGGAGCAATCTTTTTTCTTCGACGGTTTTAACGATTTTTCCCTGACGATAGATGATTCCGCACTTGCGGCCGGCTGCAATTCCATAGTCGGCTTCGCGCGATTCACCCGGGCCGTTTACGACACAGCCCATGACGGCGATTTTGATTGGCTTTTTGATGTAGGCTGTTTTTTCCTCTACTTGATGCGCTAATTTGATGAGATCGACCTCCACCCGTCCGCAGGTAGGACAGGCGATAATCGTGCGCTCCTTATCGTAGAGGTGAAGTGATTTGAGAATTTCTTTGGCAACTTTTATCTCTTCGAGAGGGTCTTCCGATAGCGACACGCGCAGAGTGTCTCCGATTCCCTGTGTCAGCAGTGAACCGATTCCTACCGCGCTTTTAATGCTGCCGGTGAGCATCGTGCCTGCCTCTGTAACGCCCAGATGGAGCGGGTAATCGCACTGCTGCGCGATGAGCTGGTACGCCTCAATCATCTCCGGGACATTACTGCTCTTCAATGCAATAATGAGATCACGGTAGTCGTGGTCTTCAAAAAAATTTATCCACCTGAGAGCGGATTCCGTGAGTGCCTCCGGCGATGGGCGACCATGTTTTTTCCAGAGATCTTTTTCCAATGAACCGGCGTTTACTCCGATGCGTATTGATTTTTTGTGCTTTTTCGCCGTCTTGATAATTTCCGTAACCCACTCTTTTTTCCCTATATTCCCGGGATTTATACGAATTTTGTCCGCGCCGTTTTCGAGCGATGCGATGGCCATGCGATAGTCGAAGTGAATGTCGGCCACGAGTGGAATGTGTATGTGTTTTTTAATTTCAGATATTGCCGCTGCGTCTTTCGGGAAGGGCACTGTAACGCGTATAATTTCACAGCCTATTTTTTCGAGAGCGAGAATCTGCTTGATCGTTGCCCGCGTGTCGCTGGTTTTCGTCGTGCACATGGATTGGATGGCGATTGAATTTTGCCCTCCGATGGCGACGTTTCCGATTTTGACTACCCGGGATTTGCGACGTGGACACATACAGCTCCATTCTAACAGATGGCTTGCGCTGCGGTCTAGGGACATGTACAATCAGCCCCGCATGAGTAAACGCATACGTATTAATGATTATATCCGCGCTCCGAGTGTCCGCCTCATTGATGAGGAGGGTGAGCCGCTGGGTGTCTTTTTGATCGAACGGGCTAAAGAAATGGCGAGGGAGCAGGAGCTGGATCTCGTTGAGGTGGCGCCAAATGCGCAGCCGCCCGTTTGTAAAATAATGGACTTTGGCAAGTACATGTACCGTCAACAGAAGATGGAACGGAAGCACAAAGCTCAGCAGAAACAAACTGAGGTGAAGGGAATCCGAATTTCGCTCCGAATTGGCACCCATGATCTCGAGGTGAAGGCCAAACAGGCCAAGCAGTTTCTCGCCGACCGCAATCTCGTGAAGGTTGTCCTGATGTTTCGCGGTCGTGAGGGCGCGCATTTGAACCTCGGGTACGATAAGCTGAGTCAGCTTTACAATATGATGAATGATGTGGCCAAAGTTGAGGAGGCTCCCAAGCGTCAGGGAAATCAGTTGATAATGATACTTGCGCCCGGGAGTGGTTCTGTGGCACAATTCGCCCCGCCTGCGCCGAGGTTTAGTCCGATGAGTGGAGGTGGTACTATCCCTCCTGCCGTTCCCGGCCCGGTTTCGACTGAGAATTCTTAAATTTTTCTATGAAAGCAAAAACTCACAGTGGTGCCAAAAAGCGGTTTAAGCTCACCGCAAAGGGAAAAATCCGATTTGATAAGGCTGCACATCGTCACCTCATGGTCAATAAATCCAAGCGCCAGAAGAGGAGTTTCCGCAAGGGAGTTTCTGAAGGGCACACAGGAGAGGTTCATCGAATTAAGGGCTTGCTTCAGATGAGATAGGTGTCTGATATGCGCGATTTTTTATATAATTATAAATTTCTAAAAATTTCTTTTTATGCCACGAGTAAAACGGGGGGTCACCACAAAGGCACGACACAAGAAGATTCTCAAGACCAATAAAGGTTATCGAGGTCTGCGCAATCGCACCTTCAAGCAGGCGAAAACTGCCTGGATGAAGGCCGGCGAGCACTCCTACCGTGATCGCAAGTTGAAGAAACGGGAGATGCGTTCGCTGTGGATCATGAGGTTGAATGGAGCGTGCAGGGCTGCGGGCATTTCCTATAGCCGGTTTATTGAGGGGTTGACGAAAAAGGCTATTCTACTCGACCGCAAGGTCATGGCGGAAATCGCTCGTAGCGAGCCTGAAGTATTTGCCAAGCTAGTTGAGGTGGCGAAAAAGTCCTGACAAATTCCTTCCTTTTTAGTAAAATCTATTGTAAAAGTATTCGACGATACGATGTGCTTCTTTTGAGATTTTGCCCTTATCTTCAGCTTTTTTCCCCGTGGCCGTGACTACAGTGTATGTCATTTCTTCTTTGTCGCGGTCCCAAGTTAGTTTTTGAACTTCACCTGGTCCATTTTCATTCGGATTAAATCCGAGTATTCTCACATCTATACTTTTTGCAACCTCAATGACGTCACTATCAAGGGCGTTTGCGGAAATACGAATCACGGATGGGTCTTTTGGGTCAACCCATGCGCGCCAGTTTGGCAAATCTAAGCCGAGACTATATTTGCTGTTTAGATCCTGTTTAATTACCCTCTTCATATCGGCAAGAATATTCCTTTCCAACTGTATTCCTTCCTCTTGCTGTTTTTTGTCGGTTACGTTTTTTGGTCTTGGCTCTTTCCGCAATGCTTCGTCTCTCCGAGAGTACTCGCGAATTTTTTCTGCCATTTCATCAAAATTCCTATGCCATTCTTTTTCCCGCTGCGTCTCTTTTTTTGCTTTCATCTGCTCCGGGGAAGCTGGATTTTCTTTTTTCTTTTCTGGTGCCTTTTGAGCTTCGGAAGGTGCCTCACCGCCTTCCTGAAAAGTCGGGCGTGATGGTGTGAGGGAAAATTGTTTTAGAAAAAAGTGTATTGATTTCATGATTTTTGTTTTTATGTTTTACTGGGGTTATTATACACTAATTGTTTTTTTTTGCAACTATTATAACTGGGGGGCTGCTGCAAAGCTGATTAGGTGAGTTAATACTCACTCTGCAATGTTTTTGCAGAGGGGTTATGTCGAAGTTCGGAGATTGGGTGGCGTTTTTTGGTGCAGGTGCATGATCCGAAGTGTATTGTCCCGCTGTGCAAAGCGCATGAAAGACTCATTCATATGGGGCTTGTCGAAGATGAACGGGTGAAGGCCGCCGATTGGAAAGTTGTGGCACATGCCGATACACAGGATGCGCGATATGAAGTCGATAGAATTGTTGCAAAGTATAGGAAACCGAAGTAGGCTTAGGCTCAAATGCGTGCTATATTTTTCGCGTTATGAAGACAGTAAAAGCGTTTTTGCGAGGTGCTATTCTGGCGGTGCTTGTGTGGTGCGCGAGAGCGAGGCTTGCGCGGATGCGCGCGAAGGGGGTAAGGATCGTTGGGGTGACAGGGTCGATCGGCAAGACGACATGCAAAGAGGCGATTGCGCATGTACTGCGCGCTTCCCGCGTACTGAGCAGCGGGAAAAGTTATAATACAGAATTTGGCTTGCCTCTCACGATTTTGGAGCTCGAGAGTGAATTTTCTTCGGTGGCGGGGTGGATGAGAAATATAGTTTTGGCTTTTTGGCGCGGGGTGGTGGGCGCGGATGGCGCGCGACGTGACGGAGTGAAGGGGGCTGATTATGATTTTTTGATTCTGGAAATGGGTGTGGATAAGCCGGGGGATATGGAACAGCTCTTGGAGATGCTTGATTCGCAGAGTAATAGAAAAATAGCACGGGTGCTCGATGTGGCCGTGTTCACCGGCGTTCATCCTGTGCACATGGCGGACTTCCAGTTTGCGAGTCTGGATGCGATTGCTGAGGAGAAGGGGAAGATTTTGGCTGCGGTGAAGGATGAAAAAGATGGTGGGGCAATCCTGGTTTGCCTGGATGACGCGCGCGTGATGGCAGAGGTGAAAAAAAACATAATTAGAGATAATATGATTAGAGGTATTGATGCTGAAATAAAAAGTAACTTTGACTCTCCAAAAATTATTTCTTATGGAGCGGACGATCATGCAAAATTACGCGTGAGCGAGGTTGAAGGCGCGTGGGAAGGCGTGCGATTCGCCGTGCAGTATGAGGAGGTACGCGGCGAATTTGAAGTTCCGATTCTCGGAAAGCAGCACGTCGCTTCGTTCCTGCCGGCGATAGGGATCGGACTCATGATGGGTATGACTATGCCCGATATTGTCGCGCGAATGAAAACATTTCGATTGCCACCCGGTAGATTGTCCCTTATAGAAGCCAAAAATGACGCTTATATTCTGGACAGTTCATACAACGCATCGCCGGATGCCGTGAAGGCCGCGATTCAGACAATGGTGGAATTGTCGAAGTTGGAAATGAAAAATGGGTGGAGCGCGAAGAGAAAAATTTTCGTTTTTGGAAATATGAATGAGCTTGGGGGTAGGAGCGAGCGGGAACACCGGGAAATTGGGAGATTTTTGGCGCGGGAGATCTGGAACTGTGATACGGGGGACATGCTCATTACTGTCGGTGAGGCGGCGAAGACGGCTGCGGAAGAGTTGAAGAAGATAAAAAACGATGAAGAAATTATTGTAAAAAGCTTCCAAACCGCCGAGGAGGCCGCGGATTTTCTTGAACTACAGCTCGCAGCCGGTGATCTCATCCTCGTGAAGGGGTCGCAGAATAATGTGAGACTTGAAAAACTTGTCAAACGGCTTATGAAAGCCCCCGAGAGCGCGCCGGAGTTGCTGGTGCGACAGGAGTGGAAATGATATAATGCGCTGGCCATGACTTCCTCTTTACGCTACAACTGGCGCATAGTTGGGCATCTCCCTCTTCTTCGGCAACTGGAATCCGATGTCGCTGATAATCGTCTCCCAAATGCATACATTTTCTCCGGGCCGCCGGAAATCGGGAAACGTACCGTCATGATGACACTCGCCCATATTTTACAGTGTGAGCGCGACTACTGTCATGACTGCATCACCTGCACGCAGATTGAAAAGGGAATTCATAGCGAAACGATCGAGTTCCGTGATGATGGAGAGACTCTCGGTGTTGATCCCATACGCGATTTACTCGCTCGTCTTTCGCTCACCCCAAGTAGCCGGTATAAGCTCGTCCTTATCGAGAGAGCCGAAAGAATGACTGTGGAAGCCGCAAATTGTTTGCTCAAAATTCTTGAGGAACCTCCCCCCCAAACGCTCTTCATGATGACTACAGATACTATTCGTGAAATACTTCCGACGGTTATTTCACGATCGCGGGTGCTTCAATTCCAACCGTGCCGAAAGGAAGAACTTGTGGAGTGGCTTGCGGCAAAGTATCTTGCCGAAGATGAGCGCAAGCTTGATTTCGCCGGTGAAATTTCCCTTGGGCGACCTGGTGTGGCGTACAAACTTATGGAGGATCCGGCCATGATGGATTTCTATAAATCGCTCTACGCTGATCTCACGCGATTTCTTCAGTTCAACAATATCTTTGAACGATTTGCATACCTGCAGAACATCGTGGAGGATCGGCAAAAAATCAATATTTTTCTCGATATATTCCTGAACATTCTCCGCCATAAACTTCTTACCGAACCTGCCCAGAGGGCGCGATGTCTTGCTATTATAGAACGTGTTTATGAGGTGAAAAGAACGCTTCGTGTTCCCGTGAATCAACGTCTTCTCCTTGAACATCTTATGCTTTCTTTTTAACCCATGGTGTATTTTTTACTTGGAACTCTGTCGCTTGGTGGCCTTGCCGCCATTTACTGGAAAAAACACCTCGAACTTGGACAAAAAGGGTCGTGGGGCAGTTTCATCAGACGCGAAGTGCTAGAGCCTAAACAAGTGGAAATGCTGCTCCTTACTCCTGAACAGCAGAAGATTCTCAAGGATACTTTCTTGAGCGCTGAAGCGTTCTTTGAAAATGGCGATCTCGATGAGGCCGAACGGCTCTATGTCCAGGTGCTTTCGCTGGACGATAACCATCTCGAGGCCAATATGCGGCTTGGGCTTATTTATCTCAAAAAACAGCTCGCGAAGAAGGCTGAGGCGATATTCCGCAAGGTGCTCTCGATTTCTCAAAAACACCCACTAGCTCTCTCGAATCTCGGATTTGCTCTCTATCTCCAGCGGAATTTTGACGAATCGAAGCGGGTTTATCGACTCGCGATTGAAGCGGATCCGAGTAGAGCCGGCAGATATATCAGTCTGGCCCATGTGTACCGTGAACTTGGAGAGTATCAGGATGCCATTTCTATGGTTCAGAAGGCTCTCTCTCTCGAGCCGCAAGACAATGAATATCGCCTTCTTCTCGCGGAAACGTACTGTGATCTGGATGATCTCACTCCTGCGCGGACTATCGTCCAAAATATTCTCAAACATGAACCGCCAAAAAGCGGCCTCAGACGTATGGCGCGGGTACTTTTGAAGAGAATAGACAATAAAACTGATCAGCAAGCTGTTTCGGCGTCGCTTAATTTTTAGAGGCAGAACTTTTTTGAAAAAAAAGTTTCTCTGCAGAAACTTCTTTATTGTCGATATCTTCTTTGCGTACGCCGACCAGGAATTCATTTAGCGTTGCGACATACCGGCTCGTGATTTCTTCTCTTTGGGTGAGCCCTCCGGGGAGGGTGAGATAGCGATACCAGAGCGTGTTAAATCCGGCCTGTGCATGCTTTGTTTGGCGTGTGCTCCCGATTGGAATTTCCGTGGTCTTGATGTAGGTCGTGCCTTTTTCGCTGTGGCGGTTTGAGATCACCGGTCCTTCGAGTTTGACCTCCCGTCCATCGTTCGTGCCGTAGAGAATGAAGTAGGCTTCCGGACCCTCATCGTACGCCTGAATGAGCAGGCTTCCGGGTGTATTGTTTGTGAACTTGAGATCGCGCGCTCCCGGGTAGATGGTTGCGTCGATTCCGTGCCCGCCGATTTGCGAGTAGTAGCTCACCGCATACGAGTGGGGGCTGCGTTCAGCGATTGGCAGGCCGGCGTAGAGCGCTGCGCGGTAGGCGGTTGTCGAAACCTGGCAGAGGCCGCCGCCAAAGTCGGGGAGCGTTCCTTCCGGCTTAATGACAAGCTCTTTGAGAAAGCCCCTGCTGCCGTCTACGGGGCCGAGCTGTTTCACGAATGAAAAAGTTTCGCCGGGTGTAATCACGACTCCATTGAATTTTTTTAAGCCGATGCGGATATTGTGCATACGGTTTTGCGGAGAGCTGTAGTATGAAGTGTGGCCAATCGATACCACTTCTTTGATGCCGAGCATTTGGAGTTCGGGCGCGATATCGAGGGTGAATTTTTCTTCCAATATTGGAGCTTCGATTTTACCCGTGCCTTCGTCGAGGGCTTTTGTGTAGAGCGTATATAATTCTTCGATGTTGAGACGTGTGCCGTTTTTTGGTTTATTGCTGAATATTATTTCGCTTTTCTCGTCCCGCGTAATGGCCACGGATGTCGCTGTGGTGTTAATTTTTGGAATCAAATCTTTTTGAACAAAAGCGGAAAAGGTGTCGGGGTTGATGGTGAAGGTGATTATATTATTGTCAGGATAAATTTTTGATCTGGTGAGTTCAACCCAATCGAGGTGATCGCGAAGGCGAAATTTGAAGGTGTATTCCGGAGAAGCAACGACAATAGTCTGTTCGAATTTTTTCTTGAGTTCATGGAGGTTCGCGGCCAGGCTTTCGCGCGTGATTTCCGGCTCAATCTGGCTTGTCTCTGCTGTTATTGGTATATGTGACCATGTCGTTATGCGACCGCTAAGATCCTCGAGAAGTTTTTCGCTATTGAGATTCTGACCGATAACTTCCGGCACTATGAAATACTTGGCATGTTTGAATTCGATATGTGCCGACTTTGCCTCCCGGAGAGGAAGTGCGAGATGGGAGCGGACAATATCAACAAATGTCGATGCATCGATAGGGGCTACGATAACGCGCTGATTTTCATAGAGAACGTCAATTCCTGATTGTAAAAATGCTTCTTTTTTTGATAAAAATTCCTGATCTTTCTTGATACTATAAACTGCGAAAGCGAGAGAAAATCCGAGCAATACAATAAGACCGGCAATGAATGCACCTTTTAAAATTGGCTCTAATAAGCCACTAAAATTTATTTTCTTCTTTTTCATTTACTCTGCTTGAGTTTCTTCTTTATGAATGAGAAGAGGCTCTTTGATTTATTTTTCAGCATATGTTTCGCCTCTGTGATTTCTTTATTGTGTTCTTTAATGAATTCTTTTTTAAGTTCGATGGCTTTTTCTTTGATTATTTTTCCTTTTGGCGCGACGGCCATGCCGAGAACGGAGCCGACGGCGCCGCCAATAATCATACCCATGACGAGTTTATCGACTGCCTTGGTAATTTTTGGATCATCTGACATAGGAGAGTTTAGGTTAAATAAAATTATTAAACCGATATTTTTGGTTTTGCGATATCGACCGACTTCGTACTCCGAATGACGTTCACGCGTACATAACCCGGGTAGGCGACATTTTCTTTGATTTCTTCGGCGATCACGTCGGCGAGAGGTTGCATTTCCTTGTCGTGGATTACCCCCGGAGTCACCATAACCCGCAGTTCGCGGCCTGCGGACATGGCGGAAACTTTGTCAACCCCCTCGTAAGACATGGCAATATCCTGAAGTTGCCGCAGGCGTTCGATGTACTTGTCGAGTGATTCGGCGCGCGCGCCCGGACGGCCTGCAGACATGGCGTCGGCGCCTTTCACCAGGAATGCCTCTGGTGTTTTTGGCGGCTCGGAGTCGTGGTGCGTCCATGCGGCATGTATTTCCTCATCATGGAAACATTTATATTTTTCCATGAGCTCTTTAGTGAGGTAATCGTGGGCCCCGATAATATCGGGGTTTTGATCGATTGCCTTTCCGAGATCATGGAGAAAACCGCTTATTTTCGCCGTTTCTATGTCGAGTCCGAGTTCATATGCCATCATGAGGGAAAAAATTCCAACCTCGTATGAGTGACGCATGATATTTTGTCCATAGCTCGTCCTGAATTGGAGCCGTCCGATCACCTGCAGACATTCGTCCGGCATTTCTCTTTTGATATTCATCCGTTTCAGCGCCTCGCGCCCAATGATGATAAGTTCTCTATCGACATCTTTTTTCGCTTCCTCGATTTTCGCTGCAACAACTTCCTTTGTGATTTTCGAGCTGTGATTGAAGAGTTTTTCGAGTGTTTTTTTGGTTATCTGCCGAGTGATAAGATTGTAGTGAGAGATTGTTACGATACCGGCAAAATCATTGAAAATAATATCAACATCATCCATCTGCTCTTCCAGAAATTTTATATTTTCTGCGTTTATCCCGACGACGTTTGGTTTACTGTTGTCGTTTGTTACCTTGAGCTGTGAACCTTTCTTCTCGTTTGACGTCGCGGTGGAGAGCCGCTGGAGCGCGCTCAGAATTGTATTTCTCGCTTCTTTTTCTGAATTTTCTTTGTAGTACTCCTCCAGTTTTTTTATTTTTATTTCGTTTTCTTCCGTGAGTTCGGCTTCGAGATTATGTAAAAGATACTCCTTTGCCTGGGTGGCTGTTTTCCCGCTCTTTTTCTCTAATTGTTCAAATATTTTTAGTGATATTTCTTTTTCCTGTGACTCTGATGCCTCTTTTTGTTCATATTCCTTTACGAGGAGCAGTTTTAACTCTTCTAGTTTCGCCGTGCGCCTTTCCAACATATCTTCTTTTGTTTTAATACTCTCCTCTATTTTTTTCAAAAATTCTTGGAATGTTTTTTCTGATCTTTCTGAGCTTTCTTTTATTTCCTTGAGTTTATTTTTTGCCTGCATTTTTATCTTTTCCCCTTCCTGCTCTGCTTTTTTCAAGATTTGCACTTTTTCTATTTCGGAAGATTGGCTTTGGGTAGATTTTCTTTTGAAAAATACACACCCTATCAAGATACCAATTACACAGCTGGTAAGTGAAATGAATATTTGAGTCATCATAGTGGTGCTATTCTACTCAATTTCAGCTTTATTGTAAATTGTTGAAAATTCAGCTTCAAAAAATGTTGATAAGTTGGTACTTGGCGCCATTTATACACAAAATATGTGAGTAAAAAATAAAAACTGTTTTTTGTTTTAAAGCTGGAATTTCAGTTTTTACACAGGTTTTACACTTTTTTGTTGAAAACTTTTTTATACTATGTACTACTGTTTATATTTTATATAAAAAAATATCAGAGAAATGGGTTGTATTTTGGATTGGTGTTGGTATAGATTACAAATATGAAGGTTATTTGCGACCAAAATAAATTCCTCGATGCTTTGGATGTTGTTATTCGAGCGGTGAGTTCGAGCGCGACACTCCCCGTTTTGAATAATATTCTCATTAAGGCCGAAGGTAAGAGTATCTTTTTCTCAGCTACGAATCTCGAAATCGCAGTCCGGTATTTTTTCGAGGCTGAGGTGCGGAATGAGGGGAGTCTCACTGTTCCTGCCAAACTTCTCATGAGTTATATATCTTTATTACCTAACGAAAAACTTGAACTCGGCGCGACTGAAGGGTTGAGTTTTTCCGTGAAGTCAAATGGTTCACAGACGAAGATTAAAGGAATTCATGCCGATGAATTCCCGGTTATTCCACAGGTAGACAAAGGAATTGATATTACCCTTCCCGTGAAGGATATCATTCTCGCTATTCAACAGGTTGCCTTTTCCGCATCACTCAATTCATCCCGTCCAGTTCTTTCCGGCGTTCTTATGACGTTAAAAGATGGCGTTTTAAGGCTTGTAGCTACTGATAGTTACCGTCTTGCCGAGAAGAAAATAAAACTTCCCAAGGAGTATAAGGATGAGATTGAATGTATTATACCGGTCAAGACTATCCAAGAACTTGGAAAACTCCTCCTTAAGACAACTTCAAAGGAAATTAATGTTAATGTGAGTAAGAATCAAATTCTCTTTAAGCTTGGCGATATTGAGTTTACATCACGTCTCATAGAGGGGCGCTTTCCTGATTATGAACGTATTATTCCAAAAGAAAGCAAGTCGAAAGCAGAGGTTTCCACTCAGGATCTCCAGATGAATACCAGGCGCGTGAGTCTTTTTGCGCGCGAGTCGAATAATAGCGTGAAAATTTCCGTTACTAATGACGGGAAGCTCACTATATCAACCGATGAGACGAAAGTTGGTGAGGATAGGGAGGAGGTTGATATTATACTTACCGGAGAGAATAATAAAACCGCCCTTAATGCCGAGTACCTCCTCGACGTGCTCGCCGCAATTGGGAGTGAGAGGGTTTACCTCGAGATGAACGATAAACTATCTCCCGTTGTCGTCCACCCCGTCAAAGATTCGAGTTATGTATATATTATCATGCCGTTAAAGGTTTAAGTGTGAGTTTTTTTGTTCGTCATTTTACCTATCCGCTTTGTCGGAGGGTTATCGATACATTTGAGCAAGGAAGGAATATTACCCTTTCCGGGTCCGCCAGTTATTCTTCACGCGTTTTAACCGTTGCTGATATTCTTCAGAATTCAAAAAAGAAATTTTCCGATATTATCTGGGTTGTGAACAATACATCCGAGCGTGATGTATTTGCTCAAGATATTCCTCAGTGGACCGGTATTCCCGCGTACTGTCTTGATTTGCGCGGTGGTGATGAGTGGCAGGCTGTTGATTTGCAAAAGTGTAGTCGTGAAGATAGAAGGTATAACTCAATAGAAATTGCCGAGTTCGTTTCCCGTTTTTTTACAAAAGAGGCTAAAGCACTTATTATTCCAGCTTCTTATTTTTTTGTATCCTATCCTTCAAAAGAGGCGGTTGAGAGTGGAATTTTACGGCTTAAAAAAGGCGACACCATTCATACTGTTCAGCTTTTTGAGCAATTAATTTCAATGGGATATAATGTGGGAAGCGACAAAGATTCCCTCCAGAAAGGCGAGTATTACCGGAGCGGAGAGATGCTCTTCATTTGGCCAGTTAATCTTTCCTGTGTCGTGAAGATTGAAATCAGTTTTGATGTTATTGAAAATATTAATGGTCTCCAGTCGGATAATGTGGATATTTTTTCTATTACCTATAATGAGTTGAATTCGAGTTTAATCAGTTATTTCGATGATAATACGCTTTTTGTTGAAGATGAACTTGATATTACGGATGACTTTTATGATAAGTGGAATACTCTTGTTATGGGTGTTCATAAAAAGTGCAGGAGTATTGTTTTTACACTTTTTAATGCGGATGGGGAGTTTCATCAGCATCTCCATTATTTAAGTTTTCTTAAATTCACCGACCTCTTTGATTTCACCAATGATCTTGTCGCGAAGAGGAGTTCCGGGTGGAATGTGTTGATTTTTACAAAAAATAAAGCGCAGCTTGTTGAGATTTTTCACAATTATAAAATTCCCTTTTCTGATGTTTTTGACAATGTTCATGAGGGAGGCGGTAAAATTTACCTCATCGAGAAGGATAAGGATGGCGTTTTCCCTTATGCTTTCCAGAATCCCGAGATTAAACTCGCGGTTTTGACCGATAAGGAAATTTCTGTTTTACGTGAGGATAAGCGGAAAATTACCAATAACCAGAGGGTGTTTTCCGATCTCATGTCCGGACTCAAGATTGGAGATTTTGTCGTGCATGCCGATCACGGGATTGCGGTATTCCTTGGCCTTGAACAATTAACTATCGATGAAATCACGAGAGAGTATTTAAAGCTTGGGTATGCTGAAAATGACAAACTTTTCGTACCAATCGATCAGGCAGATAAGGTGAGCAAGTACATCGGTTCTGAGGATTCCATGCCGAAGTTGACGAGGCTTGGTTCGAGTGAGTGGGCTTCCATTACGAGTAAGGTGAAGAAGGAGACTGAGATAATTGCTCAGGAACTTCTTAAGCTCTACGCGATGCGCAAACAGGCCAGCGGTTTTCGGTATCCAACGGACGATCAAGCCGAACATCTCCTCGCTGAAAGTTTTCCTTATGAGGAGACACCCGGGCAGATCAAGGCAATTCTCGATGTGAAGAAGGATATGGAGGGCGATGGGCCGATGGATCGTCTCGTCTGTGGAGATGTCGGGTTTGGGAAGACGGAGGTGGCTGTGAGGGCTGCCTTTAAGGCTGTGCGTGCCGGTAAACAGGTGGCGTTCATTTCACCCATTACCATTCTCACCGATCAGCACTATCGGACTTTTACGAAACGGATGGCGGATTTTGACGTGAGAATTGCCATGATGAGCCGATTTGTATCTGCGCGTGAACAAAAACTTGTTCTCGATCGGTTGAGGAAGGGCGAGGTTGATATCGTCATCGGCACCCATCGATTACTTCAGGACGATGTCGAGTTTAAAGATTTGGGGCTTATTATCATTGATGAGGAGCAGCGATTCGGGGTTACCCAAAAAGAGGCTTTGAAGAAGCTTAAGGTCGGGGTTGATGTGTTGACGCTTACCGCGACTCCTATCCCGCGAACCCTCAATATTGCGCTGAATAAGCTCCGCGATGTGACGACCATTACAACACCGCCACCCGGCCGTTTGCCCATCATCACCGAGGTAAGGAAGTTTTCCATGACGATTATCCGTGAAGCGATTTTGCGCGAGGTCCAGCGCGGCGGGCAGGTGTATTTTTTGCACAATAAGGTTCAAACGATTGACTCGATGGCGCAGAAGCTTCGACAGCTCATTCCTGAGGCGCGTATCGGCGTAGCCCATGGTCAAATGGGGAGTAGCCAGCTCGAGGAGAAAATCATTGATTTTAAAGATCATAAGTTTGATGTTCTCGTGAGCTCTACGATTATCGAAAATGGAATTGATTTGCCGAATGCGAATACACTCCTCGTGAATCATTCGGAAAAGTTCGGGCTGGCGCAGTTGTACCAGCTTCGCGGGCGCATAGGGCGTGGAAAGGTGCAGGCGTATGCCTATTTTCTCTACCATGGTCAGCGGCTGAAGCTCGATGCCAAGAGGCGTCTTAAAGCGATAGTTGAGGCTTCGGAGCTCGGGAGCGGGTTCCAGATTGCCATGAAGGATCTCGAGATTCGCGGCGCCGGCGAGATTCTCGGCGCAAAACAGCACGGCGTCATAAATGTCGTCGGCGTGAGCCACTTTATCCGCATGTTGAATAAGGCCGTCGAAGACCTCAATGCCGGCAAGATGGCTGAAAAATCCGATGAGCCTGAGGATATCAGTGTTGAGCTACCCCTTACGTGTTATATTCCGGATTCGTATATCGTCAGTTCGAAGGATAAAATTAGCGTGTACCAGAAGATGGCGGGCGCCGATACGTTTGAGTATTTGAATGAACTGAAAGAAGAGGTGGTGGAGGATTATGGGAAGATGCCGAAGGAGGTTATGAATTTGTTTAAAGTTATCGAACTGAAGATTTATGCGAAGAAGGCCGGGGTTCTCAAGGTGAAGGCGGAAAACGTACATCTTGGCAAGGAGAAGCAGGTGATTATTTTGACACTTTCCAAAAGAGTGAAGCCGGAAAATATCATGAACCTTTTGGAGCATTACCCAGGGTGGCAGATTAGCGGAACTAAATTACAAATGGGCGTTTCTGATATGGGGATGCAGTGGCTGGAGGTGCTGGAGGATTCCCTTGTGAAGTTGGCGGATAGGATAGTTGGGCTTGTGGATACGGGAAAATGATTGTATTTTTTTTGCAGTGTGTCCATTTACAACGTGGGGATGAACGGCATTCGACATTGGAAATGAGAGGGTATGCTGCTATCCGGTCGTCGCGCTCGTCCGGCCGTTACCAACGTCCGAGCGCAAATTAACTGCAGATTTTACTGCTGATAATGTTAACGAGTTTGGTCTTATGCGCGCTCTGCGCTCACCAGTCCTTGCTTAGTTGACACTGTCATTCTCCTGACTTTTTTCGGGAGACGCTCTTTTTGCTGATGTTTAGGCGGCAGAGATGAGCGTCATATTCTAAACTCAAGGTGTGTGTTTTGGAGTTAGAGCGCACGCACGAAAATTTTTAACCTTTTGTTACGGGCTTTTGGTCAGTTTTCTATCCGCGACAAAATATACAAAAGCTGACTATGATACGTAGACGTTTATCATTTCTTCCTTTGCACCCGGGTTCAACTCCCGGCATCTCCACCAGTACATCAGATATACTTGTATGAATTTCTCCTGGGATACATTTCCGCGGCCGATTGTTGCGCTTGCGCCGATGGCGGGGTATACGGATTCGGCGTATCGCCGGATCGTGAAGTCGCTTCCGTGGACCGAGAACGTTGTGTGTTTTTCTGAGCTTACCAGTGTGGATGCGATTCACCATCAGAGCCGAGAGGCATATCGAATGATGGATTGGGATCCTGGCGAGCGGCCTTTGATTATGCAGCTTTTTGGTAAGACGCCCGGGCTTTTTGTCGAGGCAGGCAAGCGTCTTGAAGGAATGGGAGTTGCGGGAATTGATATCAATATGGGGTGTCCGACGTGCAAGATTACGTCTAATGAGTGTGGGTCGGCGCTTTTGAGGAATCCTTCGCTTGCTGCTGAGATTGTCTATAGTTTGTCGCGTGCGGTGAGTGTGCCGGTGTCGGTGAAGACGAGGCTCGGGTATGAGTGTTATGATGAGGCGAAATTTTTGGCTTTCTGCAGCGGCGTTGTTGATGCCGGTGCGAAGATGCTGACCCTGCATGGCAGAACCAGGCTGCAGGCGTTTTCGGGTGAGGCGGATTGGAGTCCTCTTTATTTCGCTAAGAGAGCGTTACGCGTTCCGGTGATCGGAAATGGCGATATTCGAAGTGTCGAGGATGCAGTGGCACGACTGGGCGATTTGGATGGGGTGATGATCGGACGAGCAACCGTTGGCAATCCGTGGCTTGTGGCTGCCATTGCGGCGCGATTTGCCGAAGGAGAATATATTGTGCCGGGTGATGGTATGGAGGCGATGCTCGTGAAATTGCCCCTCGTGCGAAGGCATTTTGAGCTTGCCGTTGCCTCGTTTGGCGAGAGGCGCGCATGCAATGAGATGCGAAAACACTTTGCTGCATACATAGGCGGGTTTCCGGGTGCACGCGCCTATGCAGATCGATTTATGAGGTGTGTGAGCAGCGAAAGTGTCGTGATGGTGCTTGATGAGCTTGAGAGGTTTCTCAGGAGTGGAGTGAGGCATGCTGCGGTCTTGGCGTGATTTTGAAGAGCGTTTCACCGGTTGGCGTTGTTTCTATTTCGAATGTGGCGATGCCCCGGTCTCCGAAGATATCGGGAGCGTGTTTTACGAATGCAGTGAGATCGTCAATAAGTTCTCTTTTTGTTTTTTGCGTTTCTGTTTGCGCTACAATTCCTTTGAAGGTGAGTGCTCCTTCGTTTTTTACAATTGCCGTAAGGATCCTCAGAGTGGCTTTGTTATAACATCTTAAGGCTAGATTGGCGAGCATGGTTTTGCGGTAGGAAATTTTATCCAGTTTTGAGAATGGCGGCACGGGTGGCGTTACTGGCGCTGCGATTACTGACGGTTGTTTTGTTTCAAGCTCCCGTCGCCTGGCTCTTTCTTCATCACGTTCTTTGATGGCCTGCATGAGGGATTTTCTTATGTCTTCCAGTTCTGCGCGGAGGACGGCTATAGTTTCACTGTTTTCATCTGGTGGAGTTACGCTGAAATTTTTTTCTTCGGCTTCAATGAGCCACTCGAGCGTTGGGTGGAGAATGTAGCCACTCCAGGTTTGCCAGATGACAAAAGATCCCTGTGATTCATTGATTCTTCGTCTTATATTAAGCATTGATAGATGTTTCACGCCGGCCTTTTTTTCCAGAACTGATTCCCTCATATAATTTCCCATCTGCTCCACGAGTTCGCTTACCATCGCATATGACGCCGCACTTCCTCTCCTCCATTTGAAAACCTCTTCCTTCATGAGGCGCTGTATTGCCTGAGGATATCTTACATTGCCGTTTTCATCGATGGTTATTATTCCCAGTGGCGAGATGTCGTAGAAATTCATTTTTTTAGTTCGTACCGGAAAATTTCTCTGAGATACTCCCGAATTAAAAATTTTTTCCTCTTTTCGTCCGGAGCTTTTTCCATCACCTCCATGAATCCAGGTTTCCTCGTCAGGCTTTTTGTTATTGCTATGAAATTGTCGTGATGTTCCTGAGGTATTTTCCCTAGGAATTTTAAAAATTCTTCATTCGCCCAGGCTATGAGAGTTTCATTTCCCGTTTCCGGATTGTGGCCATTGTCCATGGTAGGACGGAGTATACTATCCTCGTTGTAAAAAGTAAATTTTGCTTTCTGGCTTCTGGACGTCCAGAAATTCAGCTTTAGGCCGCTATTCCTCTATTGAGGATTTGTGTTGGGGTAGGAATTGTGGCAGAATGTTTCCCTTTAAATTGTTTTATATATTCTATGGGCATCCTCGATGAAAATCCGACGGTAACGAATTTTTGGAAGTTGTATCGTGGGACGTTTGATAGTCTCTATCTGTATTGTGCGCGTAGGGCGACGATGAAGCCGGTCATTGCGTTTATCATGAAGTCGCTCTACGAGAATGCATATGGAGAGATGAAGGATGGGCAGGAGATTGTTCTTTTGGATTTGTATCGCTGGGCGTATGAGTTTTTTGCGGCGCAGACGCAGTCCGGCTCGACTGGCGGGGCAGTGAAGAGAGTACACGATTTTCAGGATGTGTATGAGGTGAAAACTGATTCGGGTAGTCGTGCGATCAAGCGTGAGCAACTCCTTGAGAATTTTTATTCACATTTGAATTTTAAGGAGAGAGAGGTTTTGTGGCTTGCGTTCTTCGAAGAACTCAGTGGCGCGCAGCGCGCCATCGTGATGGGGATGGACGAGGAAGAGTGTACGAAATTCTATCATGAGGCGATGAAGAAGGCGAAGGAGATTGTCGGTTTGGCGACCAGTCACCAGAGGGGTTTCGCGGCTTTGGTATCGTATTTTGGGGGAGCGGCTTCTTTGCTCAAGAGGGCGAAGTTGCAAGAGGATATCACTATCGATCAGGAAATTTATTCGTCATTAAAAAATCTTTTTATGGAACAGTTTGAAAGGAGCAGTGCAGGCGCTGCGGCGACCATTTCGGAGCAGGTAGTAAAAGCGGTGGCGCCGATAGCGGAGAAAAAAGATGAATTTCTTGATGAGTTTGAAGATGAAGGTATCACCCCGGCGGGGCTTTGGCGAAGACTCCAGGGTGTCGTCGCTCTGGCCCTCGTGGTTGCGACGGGAGCGATCGGTTATTTTCAATTTTTGAGTGTTGATGCCCGGGTTGAGAGATTGCTGGTGGATGATCGCACGCAATTTACCGATGGATTCAATGTGGCGCAGCGAGAGAGTTTCACACGGGAGGCGCTTCGACATTTGGTACGGGGTCGCGAGTATGATTTTGTGCAGATGTCGCGTCGTGGAGGTATGGTTCAGGTTACCTTTGGCGACGGCAAGAATCGAGAGGCGTTTTTGGTTTATCCAGAGGCGCAGAAATTTGATTATCGCTTCGCATGGCAGCCGAAGGAGTATGCGAAGAAGGTGTTATGAAATGTTTGGCGATGGAATTAGACTTTTTGAGAGGAATTCCCGCACCTGATGTATGGCCTGTCCGCGGTGAGAGATGCCGTTTTTTTCTTCGGGGGTGAGGGCAGCGTATACTTTGTCAAATCCTTCCGGAACGAAACAGGCTGAGAGCGGGATGCCATGAGGAACCGTCGTTTGCGGCGATGTGAGAAGGCGGCCGGGACACTTACCATGAAAAATGCGTATGGTGTCAGCGTCAGGGAGTTTGAGCGCGGCGGTGCAGATAAAGGTTGCGCGGTGGAGTTCGTCCGGGTGTTTTTTGAGTTCTGCGAGGAAGTGCGTCAGCCACTCTTCATCGCCGGCGTTTTCTCCTGCGCCCCATCTGCGCGTTTTGAATCCAAGTTCACCTGGAAAGGCAGCGATCTCGATGCCCGAGTCTTCCGCGAGAGTCGGTAGGCGGTTGGACTTTTCAAAGTAGAAGTTGCACTTGAGACGGGCGTTTTCTTCGTAGTTTGCGCCTGATTCTGCCGGTTTTTCTGTAATGTGAATTTCTTGCGGCGTGAGGAGGTGGAGCGGAAGATGGTGCAGTACTTCTCTGATTTCGCCGAACTTTCCTTTGTTGGTGGTGCCGATGAGGAGCTGCATGGGGGTTATTGCCATTGAAGTGGGGCGAGTTTTATTCGGGAAAATGCCTCGAATTTTTTGCGTTCGAGCGTTGTCGTTGCGAGGAGATCTTTGCGGAGTTTTGCGAAAGTTAGACGGCGGAGACGGCTTTTTGTGTTTTTCTCAAGCAGCGCAGCTATTTTTATGGCGTAGAGGGGATTGTCGCTCCGAATGGTTTCATGGGCGTTTCTATTGAGGAGTTCGAGGTAATTTTTCAGGAGCTCAATGTACAATTTTTCTTCTGTCTGCAACGGAGATTCGATGAGAAGTTTCTGGTAATGATAGCGCAGATCGTTGTATGAATCGTACTTAAGCGCAAGATCTGAATATTTTTTCGCTTCAGTTTTATTTCCTTCTTTGAGGTAGATTTCCGAGAGGAGATTTTCTGCGCGTGCGAAGCGGGTATTGTGTTTTGTGGCCTGTTGGAGCATTTTTTTCGCCGTGTTGTCACTCATATTCCCTGCTTTTAATAGGAGCGCGTCCTCGTAAAAAATCGGTTTTATATTTTCAAATGCTTTTTCTGTTGAGACTGACCGTGCTCGTACGATGAGATTTCTTTGGTAGATTTCATACGATCCTGCGATGAGAAGTATCGTTGCAAGCAGTATGCTCACGGCCTTCACGGCGCGAGTTGGCGCCGGATTTGTTTTCGGGGAGAGGCTTATGAGAAGGCCGAGTAGAAGCCAAAAAAGGCTTGCATTGCTCACGAAGTTCAAGTTGTCATCGAGCAGATTGTGAATGATCATTCCTCCGATTGAGAGAAAAATTGCCGTCCCCAAGTTTGTTTGAGTAAGGCTTCGAGCACGGTAGAGAATGATTGCGATGAGTGAGATGAGCAGGAGAGCCGATGGAATTCCAAATTCTACCGCTTGTTTGAGAATGAAATTGTGCGGGTGATCAGCATTTGCCAGGAGTTCTTTCTGGTAGAATGGGAAATGAAAACGGAATGTGTCGGGGCCTGTACCCGTCATGGGATAGTTTTTTATGATCGCGAGTGCGCCGTTCCAGAAGGCAAGCCTTTCGCTTACCGATGAGATTTTTTCATCTGATTGGAGCGTGAGTTTTTCCCTGAATGTGTTGGATGGGAGAATGTTCGGACGCAGGAACTGTATTGAAATTGTGAGTAGCGCGATTGCCATGAAGAGAGCGGCAGATTTTTTGTTTATCGTGATTTTTTTTGTGATGAAAAGTGTTGCGATGATGAAAATTACTGCGATGTAGCTGCTCCTGGAAAATGTGAGCAGCAAACTTGCTCCCATAATGATGCTCACACTGAACCAGAGTTTGTTTTCCAAATTCAGGAGCGGTATCGGAAGCAGTGCGAAGAGGAAGAGCGCAAAGGCGTTTGGGTAGGAAGTTGAGAGGTAGGGGAGATGAAGGAATGTCGATGATATCCGGTCGAGGGGCGTGGCGATGTACATGATGGTACCGAAGATGGATAGGAGCGCCGCGAAGAGGCTGAGAGCCTTGAGGAGCTTCTCACCCTCGTTTTCCGTAACATCAATCTGGGCTGTGGTGAGCAGGAGAACGAGGCCCGAAAAGAGTCCGCTTATCGAAATCAGTCCGAAGTCTTTCATCGTTGAGTTCGTCCAGCCGATGGCGATCGTGAGCAGGAGCAGGAGAGTCAGTGCGATGATTCCCGTGGAGAGTGTTTGTGTTTTTCTTTGCCAGTATGTGAGTGCAATAAGCGGCAGAAGCGAGACTGTCCAAAGCAGATGCATCTGAAACGAGATGCCTCCGCGGTGAAGTGTCGACCCCGCGATCATTGCGAAGATGAGAAAAATTGGAAGATGCTTCTTCATGCAGGAGCATCATAGCCGAATCGGCGCAAATAAAAAATCTAGGCGCTTGGATTGGACTTCACAATGCGAAACATTGTGCGATTGCAGACCGGGCAGGAACCTTTCGCTGCGCGTCGGCCATTTTTCATGGTGACGTACTCGACGTTCTGCATCTCACGCATGTTCTCTGCGCCGTGAGTGTTCTTGTTGCATTTTGGGCAAAAAGCTAACATGAGGATTAAGTATTAAGGAGTAAATTATTCATTGTTTTTATTATATCATGATTTTGGCAGCTTTGTCCAGCTTTGAGAGATGAAAAGTTGTCAATTTGGCAATTTTCAGCTTAGAATGGCCTTATGAAAGTCGTCTTTTTGGATCGAGATGGAACCCTCATAGATGAGTCGGATGATGGAAAAGTTGATCGTTTGGATAAATTAGCTTTCAAGCCGGGTGTTTTCGAGGGACTTCGTCTGCTTCGGGATCATGGGTATGAGCTCGTCATCGTGACCAATCAGAATGGCATTGGGAGCGATGAATTCCCGTGGGATGCGTTTCAGAGGGTGCAGGATGTTTTTCTGGATGAGATGGAGAAGCATGGCATTAGATTTTTCGATGTGTTCATTTGTCCCCATTTGGAAGAAGAACGGTGCGAGTGTCGCAAGCCTGCGATCGGGCTCGTCAAGAATTTTCTCTGGGAGTGTGAGGTGGAGCTGGAAAAGTCCTCTATGATTGGCGATCGATCGACGGATGTCCGATTCGGAGCAAATCTTGGAGTGAAGTCGTTCTTTTTGAGCAATGAGAGATTTGAGTTGGAAGAGGATTTGCGGGAAGATCCTGAAGTGCATGTCGAGCAGGTGGCGAGTTTTTCCGATGCGGTTGAAAAAATTCTCGCGGAGAATCTCAAGGCGGGAGAATCGGCGTGAAGAGGGGAGGAAGTTTGGATGGCGAGGAGGATGAGGGTTGTGATGACGATGGTGATGATGATGCCGTCGCTGTTTCTGAGCCCAGTTTTACCTGGATGGTTGATGAACCGGTATAATCGTTTTTATCCGTGACTTTTACCGTGATTGAGTGGATTTCTCCGGATTTGGCAAATTTCGGCACTTTTATGGTGGCCGTGTCGTACGGCTGTGTGCTTTTTACGGCGCGCGGGAGATTGTCGAAGAGATAGGTGACTTCTTTGACGCCGTTTGTGGCACTGAATTGAATGAAAATACTGATGCTCGTTGAATCCACTTCCTGGTAGGCACTTGGCGAGATAATACTCACGCTTGGGGACTCGTCCTGTTTTTCTTTGATACAGAGCGGAGATTCTTCGGTCGGGATGGTGTCTACATTTTCGCCTTTGTCCGATTTGGACTTGTACCACTCGCCGATTCCGGTCTTCCAGGCTTCGTTTTCGTAGGGGTCGCGGTGGACAGCTGAGACTTTTTCTTGAATGAGCTCCGGTGGACAGTAGTCATTGGCCAAAAGGTTGTTGCGCTTGTCTACCCTGTATTTTGTATAGGCACTCTCGATTTCTGTGGGCATGGCGAAGCTCGCAAATTTTTCCGTGCGAAGATCTTCTTCCGGAGTGTTTTCGCTCGGGAGAAGTCCGGTGGCTGACGATATGGTGATATCGCGGATGCCCTGTGGTCGCGGGAATGATTCGTCGGGCTTGTCTTTGAGGAATTCCGTCATGATTTCTTTCCAGATCGGTGCGGCCACATTTGAGCCATCGGCGCTGTTTGAGAGCGGGTCGCCGCGATTGTTGCCAACCCAGACGGAGCCTACGATGCTCGGTGTATAACCCATGGTCCACAGATCCATCGGATAGGCTACGCCTTTTGATTTCGTTTTGTTCGTGGATGTGCCTGTTTTTGTCGCCGTGGTGCGGCCCGGCACGATGAGGTTCTGGCTTAACTTTATGCTCGGATCGGCGAGGATATCATTGATGAGGTATGCGACTTCGGGATCGATGGCGTCCTGCCATGTGCGTGTGTACTCCTGCGGACTGAACTCCTCTATTACTTTTCCGTTCTTGTCTTCAACTTTGAGGATCGGATTGAGTTCCGGGCGTTTTCCTTCATTGGCGAATGCGCCGAAGGCGCGAACCATGTCGATCATTTTTACTTCACCCGCGCCAATGGCGAGCGGGTAGCCGTAGTCGTGATTTTTGTCGAGTGTCGAGATGCCCATTTGTGTGGCAAGGTCTATAATCGGCCCTTGCTCACCTCCGAGAAAATAACTCTTGATAGCCGGAATGTTGCGAGATTGACCGAGTGCGCGTCGAATCGGCATGGGTCCATGGAATGTGCCATCGTAATTTTGCGGCTTGTCCGGCCCAATTTTTACGGGCGTATCGTAGAGAACGGTCGCCGGTGTATATCGACGGAGGAAGGCCTGAGCGTAGACGAATGGTTTGAAGGAAGAGCCGGGCTGTCGTTGCCTGAGCGTAACATTCACCTTTCCATCGATGTCATCGTTGAAATAGTCACGTGATCCTACCATGACGAGAATATCGCCCGTTTTTGGATCGGCGAAGAGGGCGGCGGCGTTCGAGGCTTTGTAATTTTTCTGGTAGGTTTCTGCACGCTTTGCTATCGCGTTTTCTGCTACCTGTTGCAGTTTCCAGTCGAGGGTGGTTGTTACTTTCAGCCCACCGCGTTCAACGATTTCTTTCCCATATTTTTGTTCGAGCAATTCTCTCACGTAGAAGACGAAGTGCGGTGCGTTGATCGAGTAGCGGAATGGGAGGAATTCTATTGACTGGGTGATGCGCCAGGCTTCGCTTTTTTCTTCATTCGTGATGAGTCTAAGATCGACCATGCGTTTGAGCACTTGATCGACGCGTCCGGGCATGTAAATGGCGCGGGTTTCGTCGATAAAGTTTGGTTTGCCGATCAGTCCGTAGATGTATTCTTTGCCCGTGATTTGTTCCGCGGATTTGATGTTTCTCGATTTGATTTCTTCGGGAGTGAAGGATTTTGTGATGGTGGTGTGGCGGTGGCTGCCGTAAGGGTTGTAGTAGCTCGGCGCTTGCGGGATGCTCGCGAGAATGACGCTTTCGCCAAGGTTGAGTTCCGAGGCTTTTTTCCCGAAATAAATTTCCGCAGCCCGTTCGATGCCGTAGGCGTTGTTACCGTAGGGGATTTCGTTGAGGTAGAGTTCGAGAATTTCTTTTTTATCGTATTTTTGTTCGAGACGGACGGCCATGATGAGCTCGCGTATCTTCCTGATGATACTTCTTTCTGGCGTCAGGAAGGCATTTTTTACGTATTGCTGCGTAATAGTTGAACCCCCGCGGCGTTTACCGATTCCGAGGACTTCGTGGAGTCCCGCGGCGGCGATGCCGGTCAGATCGAAGCCTTTGTGCTCCCAAAATTGATCGTCTTCGATGGCTATTGTCGCACTTATTACGTATGGGGAAATTTGATCGTATGGAATGTATTTTCTGTTTTCTTCTCCTGAAATCGTGTAGAGCAGCGTGCCTGTACGGTCGTAGATTTCTGTGCCCTGAGCTGAGGATCCCGCGATGTTTTCTACCGAGGGGAGGCCGACTGCAAGGATTGCTATGGAGGCAAAGAAGAGGAAAATTCCTGCGGCTATGCTCGCAATAGTGAGCGTGATGATCCAGGCGAAAATACGCCTGAGCGTCCAGGGTTGAATGTCGCCCCTGAAGGGCCGTTCCAGTTTTCTTACTGCCTCACTGCCGCGTTTTTCTATTGAGGTGTATTTGTCGTGAATTTTTTTATGTAAATCCATAATTTTTTTGTCAGCGTGTTAGCGAACCGTTCCCCCGATCGCTGTTATATTTTCTCCGATGGTTTTTTGAGCTCTTGCCATGTCTTCATCGGTGAGTGTTCGATTGTCCGATTGCAGGAGAATACGATAGGCGAGCGATTTTTTGCTGGAGGCGATGTTTGGCCCTTCGTAGTGGTCAAAAAGAGAGACATCTTTTATGAGTTCCAGATCGGCATTTTCTATCTTTTTCTTGATCGTTTCTGCCGGTGTTTTTTTGTCGATGAGAATGGCGACATCAAACTCGATGCCTGGATGACGCGGAATCGGCACATAGGTACGCTCCGTCAGTTTTTGGCTTTCTAGCTGTGAAAGATTGATTTCGAACATTGCGATGTTGTGGTCTTGTAGATCGAAATTCTTTGCGATGATCGGATGAAGAGCGTATGCGTGAACGAGCTCCTGTCCGGAAGCTGCTCTGTGCATCATGTGGATGTGCGGATGTGCTGCTGTATGCGATGACGATGATTTTTCCCAGTCATCTCCGGGAATTCCAAGTGCCTGCATATAGACGTCCACCGCACCTTTGATATCGAGAAATGCGTTTCGTGTTGAATTTTTTTCCGTGACTACTGCTCCGACTACCCAAAGTTCTTCTCGCGGGAAGTACTCGTGTTCTTCGGCGTATGTGTGGCCGATCTCGTAGATTTGAAGTGATTTTTTGAAACGAAGGTTGCGATGAAGCGCATGGAGGATATTTGGCACGAGAGAAATTCGAAGGTGCGTCTGCTCTTCCGATAAGGGGTTTTTTATTTTCAGGTGAAACTCTTCCGGCAGTTTGGCTTTTCTGAGCGTGTCCTGGCTGTAGAATGAGTAGTTGTACGTTTCGGAAAAATGAAGCATGTTGGAAAAAATGCTTCGCGTTGCGTGTTCAAGTTTCCGTTGGCGATTTTGCTTGGGGAGTTTTATTGGAAGTGCCGGGAGTACCGGCGTAATTTTTTCATATCCGTGCATGCGTGCAATCTCCTCCACAATGTCGTCTTCGGTGCTGATATCTTTTGTTGCGCGGAATGATGGGACTTCGATGGTTATCTTTTTGCTTGTAGAGGCTATTATTCTGAATTCAAGTTTTTTGAGAATCTCCTTCATTTCTTTTAGCAGAATCGGATCGCCTATTTTTCGCTGGATTTTTTCCGGAGAAACCTCGATTTGTCTTGTTGGAATTTTTGTAACGTAGTGATCGACGATACCGCCGACGAGTTCGGCCTTTGGACAGAGTTTCTGGATGAGGGCGATGGCGCGCCGGAGAGCTATCAGTGTCATTTCCGCGTCGAGTGATTTTTCAAATCTCTGGACGGCTTCCGTGCGGAGCCCGTTTCTCTGTGATGCTTTGCGGACAGTGGCTGGATGCCAGTTTGCGGCCTCCAGAATAATTTCCGTAGTGTCGTTTGAAATTTCAGAATGTGCACCACCCATGATACCCGCGATGGTGAGCGGTATTCTCCCGTTCGTGATGATCGGATCCTCTCTGTGCAGTTTGTGATGTTTATGATCGATGGTTTCGAGTGTTTCGCCGTCGTGCGCGAATCTGATTTCGAGCTGGTCAGTTGCAACCAGCTTGCGGTCATAGGCGTGCATCGGTTGTCCAAGCCCGAGCATGATGTGATTCGTGACGTCGACGATGTTATTCACCGGACGAATGCCAACCTTAATAAGATCATTCTTCAGCCACTGCGGCGACTCTTTCACTTTTACATTGCGCATGACACATGCTGTGAATCGCGGGCAGATTTCCTTGTTTTTTATGATAACCGTGAGTGGCGATGATTCCTTCGGCAATTTTTCCAATTTGGCGAGCTGGACGGCTTTTTCGTATGCTTTGTGCCTGGTGCCGAAAATGGCCGCCATTTCACGTGCGATGCCGTAGTGTCCCCAGAGATCGGGACGATGAGTGAGAGATTTGTTGTCGATTTCGAGGATAATGTCATTTTTATTCAACACGAATGCCAGCGGCGTCCCCGGTTTTATTCCTTTTTCATTTTCTCCGAAGACGTAATCTTTCGTAAGTTCATATGTCGAGAGATCTGGTACATCATCGTTCGGGTCTGGCTGCGGTAAGCCAACTTCATCGGCTCCGCAGATCATTCCATGGCTCTCTACTCCGCGAAGTTGCGTGGCCTCAAGCGTGATTGGCTCGCCCTGGCCGTGCCAACGTACTCGACTGCCCGGGAGTGCAACGATGACGTACATCTGCTCTCTGATGTTTTTTGCACCGCAGACGATTTGCAGGGTTGTGTTCTTGTCGACCTGCGTTTGTGTTACCCGGAGTTTATCCGCATTGGGATGGGGCTGAATACTGAGAATTTTTCCGACGACGATCCGATGCAGGAGTTCGCCTTCGTTTGTGACATTTTCCACTTCGGCCGTTCGTATTGTGAAGAGTTCTGCGAGCTGCTGCGCACTCACACTTTCCGGTATATCTGCGAATTTTTTTAGCCAGTTGAGAGAAATTTTCATGAGAATTGTTCTAAAAATCGTACATCGCTGTCCATGAGATGACGTATATCATCGATCCCGTATTTCATCATGGTGAGACGCGTGAGGCCGAATCCGAAGGCCCAGCCTTGGTATTCGTCGGGGTTGATGCCGCCAGCTTTCAACACATTTGCATGCACCATGCCAGCTCCCATGAACTCCATCCACCCCGTGTGTTTACAGATGCGGCAACCGGTTCCGCTGCAGAGCAGGCACCACATGTCGAGCTCGATTCCTGGCTCTACGAAGGGGAAATATCCCGGTCGAAATCTGACCTTCATCTCGCGGTTGAAGAGATGCGCGAGAAATTCCGTCGTGACTCCCTTGAGATGCGCGAGCGAGACATTTTTGTCGATCATTAGCGCCTCCATTTGATAGAATGTTGCGTCGTGCGACGCATCGGTTGCTTCGTTGCGGAAGACCCGTCCAGGGACAATTACACGTAGCGGCGCGCCATATTTCTGCATGGTGCGAATTTGCACCGGGGAAGTGTGCGTGCGAAGAACCATACTCCCGTGTTTTTCATCGTGTTTGCTTTCGATGAAAAATGTATCCTGCATATCGCGCGCGGGATGATCTTTCGCTATGTTTAAGCCTTCGAAATTGTAGTATTCCGATTCGACTTCCGGGCCGTCCTGAATGGCAAATCCCATCTGGCTGAAAATTTCTTCCACCTCTCTTTGCACCTGCGAGAGCGGATGGATGTGACCGATTGCGTATTTGGTACCCGGACGCGTACCGTCGAATGTGTCATCCTCAAGTTGTTTTTTGATTTGTTCTTCTTCGAGCACTTTTTGTCGCGCATCGAGGAGAGATTCGAGGCCTTTTTTTGCTACGTTCAGCAATTGGCCGATCGCCGGCTTTTCTTCATTCGGCAGGTCTTTGAGACCCTGCATAATGGTCGTAAATGACCCTTTGCGGCCGAGGTATTTGATGCGGAGCGAATCGAGCGAGCCGAGCGAATGCGAGGCTTTGATTTCCTGTTCTGCTTCGTCGATGAGCTTTTGGATGAGGTTTTTCATGTGTTGTAAATTCGGAGGTTTTTTGCATGTTAGCGTATTTCGGCTTTGTAGTCAGGGCATTTTGCGGTTCGTATATTGACAAAAAAAAGAAAAATTGCTAAGTTTCGATACTACAACCTTTGTTTTACCATGTTGGAATCTCAATTCATTACAGACAGTACCCGCTGCATGATTGCCGATCTCCATGACCTTATCAGTGATGCAAAGAAATATTATTCACATGAGAGTCCAGATAAGGCCGGTGCAATTGAAAGGGACTGGTGTGTGGTTTTGAAATTTTTGAATGGTATTGTGCAGGGAATTGAAAGAGCTCGATCTTCAGTTGTACTTTTCGAGTTTACTCTCATAGATATTCCGGAGAATGTTTTTCAGGCTCTTTTGTCTCTTGTTTCCAATGTTCCAAAGATGAAAAAACTTATTTTTGAGGATCCAAGAATAGAACGCCCACTGGATGCTCATGGTTTCAATGTGTTTTTTCTGGCGTACCAAAACTCTCTTCGTATTCACAAGAGACCCGGCACCATTCATCCAAAGGAGGTTCAGTTCCATGCCGATCGTATTCACCGCCTTAATGGAGTCAGTGTTAATTTACCGGAAATAGAGAAAAGTGAACCATTCCCGGTGCAGGTTGATCAGGTAACTTTTGGGGATATGAAGCATGGTGCTGTCGCTTTGCATGATGCGCTTCAGTCTCTTAAGAGTCTCAACTTGCAGGATGATGTTTTTGAAAAAAGTATGTACGACATTGTAGATAGATTTCTCATTGCTTTCCTCTCTACCGAGGAGGAGCCATCAAAAAATATTGCTGCTTTGTATACGCTCGAGGATGTTCCAGAAGAAGTGTGTAGTGCGATTGCCTTATTACAAGGTAAGAGTGAGGAATTCCACCTTGCGGTGCTTGGTTATGACCCAATGATAGATGGCGAGGTCTCCTATGATAAACGAGGAAGAAGACAGTCTCATTTGCAAAATCCGCTTGCCACGAATCCTATCAATATCGCCGTACTCAATACTCAAAGGCGTTTACAAGATGCATGTGGAACTATCGATGAGCAATTTCGCTTTGATCTTCTGACTGCGATAAAAGATCGTAGAGTGAGTGTCGGTATTGTAGCGGCTCACTCCAGAGTACGCCTCGAAAAGCTTCTCACTGGGGCTTCGACTGAGGCTTCGAGTTCAAATGCTCCATGGGCAGGTTTTTTCGCAACAGGTTTAAAAACTCTTGCGACTTGGTGGAGCGGTGTTTTAGAGAGACAACGTGAAAAAAGTATGTCTAAAATGATTCAGCGATGGATAGAGAAAATCAGACGTGCTCCCGATGCGCCAGGAGGTTCTTTATTTTCTGAAATGGCGACAACAATGGAAGTTATTTTTCACGAGGGTAAAAAGCGCCCTGAGATATTCAGGCCAGATCTCTTGAGGAGAATGTGGCTTGATTTGGGAAAATTTAGAAATAAAATAGACCCCGCATATCTTGCATCTGTTAGCGTGGAAGAATTTCAATCATTGGTAGTGTCAGAGCAGGTTGAGATGCTTGAAAAATATTTTTTGCATCTCGTGTCTGCCAGAAAGGATCTGGCTGTATTTCCGGAGTTTCCACGCAGTGTTCGGCTGGGAGTCGATTATGAGCAAGTGTTTACTACCAAGAAGCTACCATCAAGAATAACATTGATGCAGTGTCTTCCTTCTGGAAGGTTAGTTATATTCTCACGTGGGGTGTACATAGTCGATCCTACCGCAGATTATGAGGCCGATCCAATAGGTCTGGATGTATCTGATGCACGACAGATGAGATTATGTGATTCCCAGACGCTTCCCTTATTTTTGTCAGAAAAGCGAATATATGAATTATTTGATATTGGCCAAGCTACAATTGCCGATATCCCCTTGTCTTTTCAATGGGAGAAGCGAGTCCTATGGGATTTACAGAAATCAATAGTACATAAATTTTATGTACTCTTTGACTGTATACTTGCCGTAGTAGTCGAGGATGCATCATCCGGTTTTGTGAGTGTACAGTTTCGTAAAGCTAATGGAAATCAAGTTACTTGTTATCCTTTTTTTGCCCATATCCCGCCTGAAGATGTTCAGATTCTCCCGGGAAACTATTTGACAATACGAAGAGGCGGAAGTGTAAGGATCTTGCGTATTAACATGAAAGCGGCCGATTCATACGGTGGAGTCGAATTATTATCCGTTGGGAATGTGGCAGTGAGCGATGTGGAGCCTCTTACTTTAGATAATGGCATTACTCTTCCGCCGAAAAAATATCCAAATCTTCCAGCTGAATTTTGTGGTCCAATTTGTTTTGTGCCAAAAAAAGAAATTATTACATCTACTGCGCGGGGAGAAATCGTGATATTTGATCTTGAAATGGGAAAAATAGTTTCAAGATTTAGTGTTCATAGCGGTCCCGTTACGCATATTCAGGTTTTGCCAGATGGGAGTATTGTTAGTGCCGGAGCCGATGGCCATGTTGTCATTTCGAAACCGACCAGATATAGATATTATGTGTAACAAAAAACCCCACCTTTTTGAGAGGCGGGGTTTAAAGTTTCGTTGAGAAAAAGGGTCTTACCTTACAGCATCCTTAAGAGATTTTCCGGCCTTGAAAGCAGGAAGCTTCATGGCTGGGATCTTGATCTTCTGAGCTGGGTTGCGTGGGTTGACGCCTGTGCGAGCCTGTCTCTTGGAAACACGGAATGTTCCAAAACCAGTGATCGTTACACTTTCGCCACGTTTGAGTGACTTAGTGATATGAGCGAGAACTGCATCGAGAACCTCTGCAGCGGCCTTCTTCGTAACGCTTGCGACGTTGGAAGCGGCATTTACCAAATCCTGTTTTGTCATAGGATGATTGGGTTAAAAATAATATATTTGTGAATGTGGGGATGTACTTGAGCGTGTAAACACCGCATACATCACGAAATTCAACAGCATTATAGTTTTGCAAAATTCTTTTGCAAGAGAATTTGTCCAGTTTGTGCGGAAAAAGTAAGGCTTCGACATATTTGCCAAGTTATGTAAATTGATTTTTGGCTCTAGAAAGCTGAAATTTGCACTTTTGATATTTTTCGATTGCATTACATCAGCTTCCTATATTACAATTCGCGCCCTTCGCCAGATTTGACATGCAGCGAATAATGAATACAATCAACACCAGTGTTATGGCATCAGATTTGGTTATCGTAGAGTCTCCCGCGAAAGCGAAAACAATTTCCCATTTCCTCGGGAGCAAGTATGTCGTGCGCGCTTCGATGGGCCATGTTCGCGATTTGCCGAAGTCAAAAATGGGAGTTGATACGGAGCATGATTTTGAACCCCAGTACCTCATTTCTCCTGATAAGAAGAAAGTGATTGATGAACTGAAATCGCTCATCGGGTCGAATACGAATATCTGGCTGGCAACTGATGAGGACCGCGAGGGAGAGGCCATTGGATGGCATCTGCTCCATGCTCTCAAAATTGATCCGAAGAAGAATCCGGTGGAAAGAATTGTATTCCATGAGATCACCGAAGGTGCGATTCTCGATGCCCTCAAACATCCCCGTCAACTCGATCAGCACTTGATCGATGCGCAGCAGGCCCGTCGTGTCCTCGATCGATTGGTCGGGTACGAGCTTTCGCCCTTGCTTTGGAAGAAGGTCCGGTATGGGCTTTCGGCCGGACGCGTGCAGTCCGTCGCTGTGCGATTGATTGTTGATCGGGAGCGCGAGATACAGGCCTTTAAGCCGGTGGAGTATTGGAGTTTGATCGGTGATTTTTTGACCGTGGGAAAAGAGGCTTTCAAGGCCGCTCTCACCAAGATTTCCGGAAAGGAGGCTGTAGTAGAGAATGCTGATGCTGCGAATACGATACATAATAAGGTGAAGGATGATACGTTCCATGTCGTTTCCGTTGATGAGAAAGATGTGAAACGTACTCCGGCCGCGCCCTTCACGACCTCGACGTTGCAGCAGGAGGCTTCCCGTAAGCTTGGCTTTTCCGTGAAAAAGACGATGATGATTGCGCAGCAGCTCTATGAAGGCGTGAGTATCGATGGGCATCCAAAGGCGCTCATTACTTACATGCGTACTGATTCGACGAATCTCTCAAATGTGGCTCTGGAGGCTGCGAATCGGGTGATTACTGATTTGTTTGGGAAGGAGTATCTGCTGCCTTCTCCGCGCCGGTATAAGTCGAAGAAGGGTGCCCAGGAGGCGCATGAGGCGGTACGTCCTGTCGATTTGGCGCTTGAGCCTGCGGAGGTGCAGGGCGATCTGAATCGCGATCAATATCGATTGTATGAGCTCATCTGGAAGCGTACGGTGGCGTGCCAGATGGCGGAGGCGGTTTTGAAGCAGGTTGGTGCGGATATCGTTCCGGATCATGCTCAGCAGTACACGTTCCGCGCGACCGGTCAGACGGTGGTATTTCCCGGGTTCATGAAAGTGTATATGGAGGGAAATGATGAGGAAGATGGCGATCGTGATGGGGAGAAGCTGCTCCCGAAGTTGAGTCAGGGAGAGCAGGTTGATTTGCGCGAGCTCATCCCTGAGCAGCACTTCACCAAGCCGCCGGCGAGATATACCGAAGCTTCTTTGGTGAAGAAACTCGAGTCGGAGGGTATTGGTCGTCCGTCGACCTATGCACCGACGATTTCTACGATTGTGGCGCGTGAGTACATCGAGAAGGAAGGGAAAACTTTGAAGCCGACCGATCTGGGTATGATTGTAACCGACCTTCTCGTTGAGCATTTTCCTGCGATTGTGGATTATCAATTTACCGCCGAAATGGAGGAAGATCTCGATAAAGTTGCTGAAGGCGAGAAGGAATGGGTTCCTCTGATGAGAGAGTTCTATTCGCCGTTCCACCAGCTTGTTGCCAGGAAGGAGGAGGAGATTTCCAAAGATGATGTCATGCAGGAGCGCGTGCTCGGGGTGGATCCCGCGTCGGGTAAAGAGGTTGTGGTTTTGAGCGGACGTTTTGGACCGTATGTGCAGTTGGGTCGAATAGAGAAGCGCGAACCGGTCGCGAAGGTAAGTATGAAGGGCATGTCGAAGGAGCAGAAAGCCGCTTTGAAGGCGGAGCGCGAGGCTGTAAAAATGGATATGAAGAAAAATCGTCCACGCAGCGCTTCCATTCCGAAAGAGTTGTCCCGCGATACGATTACGTTACAGCAGGCGCTCGATCTCCTTGCCTTTCCGAAGGAGCTCGGCGAGATGGACGGAGAAAAAGTGGTGCTGCTTCTCGGGCGATTCGGTCCGTATTTCAAGGTTGGAGTGAAAAATGTCGGTTTGCCCGCGGGTGTGGATCCGTTGAGCGTGGATTTGAACAGAGCGCGTGAATTGATAGGGCAAGTGCAGGCCGAGAAAAAGGCGGCAATGGCGGCGTTGCGAGTTCTTGGAGTTGATCCTGTAAGCGGCGGTTCCGTGGAGGTGAAGAGCGGGCGCTTCGGTCCGTATGTTACCGATGGAAAGACGAATGCCTCTCTCTCGAAAAAAATTGATCCTGAGACGATTACTCTTGAGGAGGCAGCTGATCTTCTCGTAAAGAAGCGGGCGAGAGGACCTTCGAGATGGAGAGGGATGCGGAAAAAGCGGGCGTAGTATCACATACTCTCCAGCTTTTCTATCCCGAGCAGATCGAGGCAGGTGCCAAGAAGCGTATGCGTATAGCCCGTGAGGCATAGGCGGGCAATTTTCAGTTCTTCACTTTCCGCATTCAGTACAGGACATTTTTCATAGAAGAGAGAAAATGTTTTTGCCAGATCGTAGACGTAGTCAGCGACTGTTATCGACCCCGGATTTCTCTTCAGAATGCGAATCATGTCAGAAAATTCGACGAGTTTCATGAGGAGTTGATGCTCGATTTCGTCCGTGAGTACCGAAAAATCAGGTTCTTTTTCTTCCGATTTTTTCAGAAGTTTTCCGCTTCGAACGTATTGATAGAGGATATAGGGGCCGGTTTTCCCTTCGAAATTCAGAGAATCTTCCGGATTATACTTCAGCGATGTCTCTGCTTTTGCCGAGAGGAGGTAAAACTGCAGTGCTGCTTTCCCGATAATGTCCGCCCTGATATCGTTAATATCTTTCCCTTTTTCCTTTGCGCCCTTTTTCAGTTCATCAAGTAAATCATCGATGTCTACAACCGTTCCTTCACGAGATTTCATGCGGCCATGGGGGAGATTCACCATGCCGTAGGAGGCGTGTACCAGATTGCCCGGCTCTGCCCATGTGAATCCGAGTGCATGGAGAATACCGAAGAGAGTTTTGAAATGATCATTTTGTTCATCAGCTACCACGTACATGCTCCTGTCGAGATTGTGCTGCTCTGCTTTCAGTTTGGCCAGAGCGAGATCCTGTGTCATGTAGACCGTCGTTCCGTTGGGCCTGAGGAGGACTTTTTTCCCTTCTTTCTTGATGCCAAGCTTCTCGAGGTCGGCGATTATCGCTCCTGATTTGTCCATGTCCAGAATGCCTTTTCTCAATCCTTCCTGAACAATTTCAGCGCCCATTTTGTAGATATCCGATTCGAAGTAATTGGCGTCGAAGGAGACACGCAGACGCTTCAGGGTTTCTCCAAATCCCTCGTAGACCCAGGCGTTCATTTGTTGCCAGAGTGCGCGTATTTCCGGTTCGCCATTTTCCCATTTTTTAAGCATTTCATTGACTTGATCTTCTAGCGCAGATTCTTTTTTTGCGAGATCCTTGAGTTCATCATCACTGCATTTTGCGTTTGCCGGATCATTTTTGAGGCGGGCGATAATTGATTTCAGTTCTTCCTGGAGCGCTTTTTCGTATTGTACATAAAAGTGGCCGACGAAGTGATCGCCCTTGATGCCTTCCGATTCCGGAGTCCGTCCATCTCCGAACATCCGGTAGGCGAGCATGGATTTGCAGATATGCACACCTTTGTCATTCGTGACGTTTGCCGTAACGACTTCATTACCAAGAAACTTCAGCACAGCAGTTAAGCTCAGGCCGATGCTGATATTGCGGGCGTGGCCCAGGTGGAGAGGTTTGTTTGTGTTTGGTGAACAGTATTCAACCATGATTCGCTTGCCTCCCGGGGTTATGCCACCACTCGGCTCTGCTGCGATATTTGATGCCGTGCGTGCGAGGAGAGTATTTGAAATTTCGAAGTTCAGAAATGTCGATTTTTGGCTTATTGTTATGCCTGGTGGCAGTACCGCTACTATTTTTTTACAGGCTTCATCCATGATTGCATGAATGTCGCAGTCTTTGCTTTCCTGCAATGCGAAGGCATTAAAGGCGTAGTCGGCTTCCTTGGTGCCGGCCCGCGTGATTCGTATCTCTTTACCCGTTGCCTGTTTCACCGCTTCCGAGAGCTTGTCCGGGATGCTGTATTCTCCCATGGTATTTTATTGGTTATTGCCACTTTATAGCCTCATTTTTTCTCTTGTGTCGAGAAATCCATCTTGACGACAATGTGGTGTTGTCGGAATGATGTAACACTTTTTTTGAAAAATGGTTTGACTGGCTTTTCGCAGGGTGAATATACTTGAGGGTGTATGAGTATGCATGACATAGATCATGATGGTCCTGGTGTTCAAGTGGTTGACGGCCCGCGTGTGATTTTCCGTGAGGTTGCTGATACGCCCGGTGATGCTGGAGTTGAGATGCTTGGCGGCGTTGATCTTCCGGTTCGGATGCATCGTGGCTCGGTGCGGAGCGATGTCTTTGCTGTAACGCATGTGATGTATGATGGATGGGATGGCTGTCAGGAAGATTTAGCTGACATGAAATATGTGTATCGTGTGGCTTTCAGACTGGGGCAATCCTTGGGTATCGACAGTCTGGATCGGCCCTATACCCTCGAGTATCCTGATGGAAAAGTCCCCGAGGATAGCGGCGTAAGCGCGGTTTGGCTTTTCCCCGGTGGTCATATGACCATTCATACTTTTGATAAGAAAAAATTTGTCTTTGTCGATGTTTCCATGATGAATCATACGGGGGATGATGTCCTTGTCGCCGTTCGAAATGCAATGCGCGTAGGTTTTGATACCCAAAAGGATGAAGCATTTCTTCGTGGAAGTAATAAGGTACATCATCCTCATGAAGTTTCGACGGCTTTTGGTCCGCATCTCACGTTTCGGGGGCAGCTCAGTCGTGAACAGATGAGCATGGATTGGTTTTATGAGTTTCTGGAGGTTGTTCCACGGGAAATCGGGATGACGCCAATTTCAACCCCTACTGTCATTAAACCGCAGAGAGTGGATGGGCAAAGGGGGTGGGATGGAGTAGCCATTATTGCCGAGTCGCACATTGCTCTTCATGCCGATCCGAATGGACACTATTACCTCGACATTTTCAGTTGTAAGGCCTTTGACACTGATCAATTTTTGAATCTTGTGCGATCTATGGGCCTCCAGATCGATGATTCAAGCATTGCTTTGACCGCTCGGGGAAAAAATTTCCCGCGCGATGAGCGTCACGGTTAACATCATACATACTTTTTTTTAGTGTCCGTCAAGACGGAGTGCTTGTGAAAATTTTTAGAAGGGGCTTATATTGAGACAATTTTACTCCTCGCTCTCTTCGAATATGCCTCCTCACGATTTGAAAGAAATCGGACCTTCCGGTACAGGTTTGTCGCGTGATGCTTCTGTAAACCGCGCGAATCTTGCTCCCGATGATCATGTTTCTGCAATTTCTTCCGATGTTCGGGGTGATCTCTATTCTGTTCTCGATGAGAGGAGGCATTATGCCAGGTCGATCGAGTATGTGGATTGTGATAGCGAGACCGGCACTTTGAGGGAGGTTATTATCGGGTTTCCGGATAATATGCTGGGGTTTGAGAGGAGTGCCAATAGAACCCAGGAGGCTCATGTTGCCCGCGGAGATCATCCAACTCCCGAGGCGACCGTGCGTGAGTTTCGCGCATTTAAGAAACTTCTGGAAGGTCATGGAGTGCGTGTCCATATACCTATTCGCCATGAAACACGCGAGCAGATTTATACCCGAGATATCGGGTTTGTTATCGGCGATACGTACTTCGTTGCCAATATGGCTGAATCTCAGAGGCATGGCGAGATAGGTGGCATATGGCATTTGATTTCACAGTTGCCGAATCTTGTTCGAGTGCCTAAGGGAGTTCATATCGAGGGAGGCAATGTGATTGTTGACGGGGATATCGTGTATCTCGGCCTCGGACAACGGACGAATGGGGCGGCGGTTGAATTTTTACGCAGGCAGTTGAGGAATGTGAGCGGGGGGAGGTTTACACTCGAGCCGGTTCATTTGAAAACCGCAAATTCCATGGGGTCTTTATCTGCCGCCAATGATGATGGCAATATGGATTTCATTAATGATGACGATGAAGATGCTCTTCATCTTGATTGCGCCTTTATGCCGGTCGGCGAGCGACATGCCCTCATTTATCCTCAAGTGATGCGGAATATTCCCGAGTCGATGAAGCAGCGAACATGGATTCAACTTACCGGTCCAGAACAAGCTCTTCTTGGAACCAATATTCTTTCTCTTTCTCCAAAAAAGGTTGTTTCGCGCGATGCTCCCATTATGGCGCGACTCAATGAAGAGATGCGTGAGGCTGGAATCGAAGTTCTCACCATACCTTTCGATCAGGCTGTTAAATGCGGAGGCAGTTTCCGATGTTGCACACAGCCGATTGTTCGCGGTGGGGTGTATTTGATGACTCCTCAAGCGAGCGAGGATCAGCGAGTGGTTTCGGAGCGACTCCTTGGTTTGAAGACTGTCCGATTACAGATTGCGGCTTTGCAGGAGGAGCTTGCCCGTCAGGAGGCTTCAGTTATGGATGGTATTGATAATCTCGTGGATCATGCCTCTCGCTATATCGAGGAACTCTTTAACGAGTATCGCGGAAGAAAACTCCCAGACTTTTTTAATGGTATCGGCACCGATCGCATCGATATGAGCGCTTCCGGCATCGATCCAGACGTTTTGGCCAATGCACTGTTTTTGCGAAGATTGCGTGAGCGGTGTGCCGCTTACTGTCGTGAGCATTTCCAGGTGAGCGGTTATTACCATATTCTGCAGGCGGCTGGTTTAGATCCGGAAAATCTTATTCCACAGGATCATCCTTATCTTGGCAATGACTTGCCTTCTGTTGCGTCTATGGAGTGGCTGACGGCTGACCAGATCGGACTTGAGGTTTGGGAAGGGAAGCTCTTCGTGAAATACCGCCATCAGTTTCAACTTCCAGATGGACGAAAGGTTTTTTTGAAGATTCATGATGTTCGGCGGAAAGATGAGGTTACCGAGGAAAAAATCGCGGTTTAGAAAACTTCTGTTTTTCGTATTTTTTTTGTTACCTGATAATCGAGGCGTCGGTTGAAGATGAGACGCGTTTGTGATTCGATGGCCGGAATGGATGAGAAGAAAATACTGACGATTGGCACGAAGAGCCATTGAAAGAAGAGGGAGAGGCGTTTTCCGAGGCCGATTTTTTTTATGTGAGGAACGATTTTGAAGCTTAGAATAGCGGAAATAATGATGCCAATGGCGGCAACGTTCAGAATTTGCGCCGCCAGACGCGGTGCATTGTAGGAGAGGACGGTGTTACGGTAATCGGCGTTGAGCCACTGTGGAAGCCATCCGGTGAAGGTGAGGAGGATCGGTGTTGTGGCCCAGTAAAAGTGATCGAGCAGGAGAAGCATTGCTGTCGAGTACCGTTTGAAGAAGGGAATGCTTTTGTTTGCGGTTACGTTGAATATGACGAAAGGAAAGTCCGTTACCCCCCATGCCCAGCGGCGGAGCTGTTTGTACTGATCCTTGAGCGTTTCCGTAACGGTTTCCGACTGTACCGCGTCCATGTAGATCGGTGTGTAGATTTGTATCAGTTCATTATCGCCGTGATATTTGGCGTAGAGCGTCCAGTACTGGCGCGAGTCTTCTGGAATGATCATCGGGTCCCAGAAATTCGAGTCTATAGCGCTTTGGAATCCCATTGACCGCGATGAAAAACTCTTGAATCTTGATGGATTCATCGACTCGGCGAGACGGACAAATGTTGATGAGAGTGATATCATGCGGATCACTACTGGCACTTCCCAGATGTTGTTGTTGTAGAAGTGAGTTGGTTGATAGGTCTTTTTGCTCCGATTTTCTTCGATGAGGTAACGGAAGGTGAGTTCAGAGAAGTATTTTTTGTCCACAACGGTATCGGCATCGAAATTCGAGAGAATGACATTTTCGTAGGGGATGTTGCTCGCGTCGAGATATTGTTGGAGTTTTTTTGCCCCCCAGCTGGCGTTGGCGGATTTGCCGGGGATTTCATCGGGGAGATTTTTCGGATGAATGGTGGTGATGATTTCGTGAAATTGATTCTTGAATTCATTTTTTACTGCGGCGGCGAATTTTTCCGCATTGTTCTTATCGCTTTCTTCTCCCGAAAAAATGAGAATGATTTTTTTTGGGTCGTAGAGTCCTTCGCTGTAAGAACGGATTGATTGCATGATGAGCGTGAGCGGTTCTCTGTAGGTGACGAAGAGGATGGCGTGGAGGATTTCCGATGGTTTTTTGTACTGGTTGATGTTTTTCAGATGACTGATTTCCGATGCGAGTTCACGATATATGCTTTCCAGTTTGCGATTTTCGGTGGTGCGTTTCGTTGAGAGATTTTGTATTGCCGTGTCGAGATGTTCCGGATGTTCCATATAATCCATGAGTTCGTTCCAGTCGGTGGCAATGGCTATTTTTGTTTTTCTGTAGCCACGAACCAGATCAATGGAAAGTCTGAATGATCGAAAGAGCCAGAAGGTTGTGTAGGCGATCGCAAAAATGGCCACTACCTGCGGAGCATAGATTGAGAGGAATATTGGAAGCAGAATTGCTGTCCATGTGAGCAGTCCAGGGATGATTTCCAGCAGTCGCCAGTATTTGTGTGATTTGATGAGCTGCATTTAGAGCATTGGACTTACGTCTACTTCAGGGTATTTTTTCAGTTCTTCGATGAATATCTGTTTGATTTTTTTGAGTCTTTCTTTCGTTGGCGCTTCGAATCGTGCCGTTAGATTTGGGCTTGTGTTCGAGCATCGTATGGCACCCCATGAGCTCGTGTCGAAGTTTACACGGACTCCGTCGATGGTGATGCATGGGTAATTTTGCGTGAAATGGCCCGTGATGTCTTTTATTATGTTGAATTTTCTATCGTCCGGACATCGGAGTTTGTATTCGGGCGTGGTGGACATTTTTGGAAGGGTTTCAAAATGACTCGATACGGGGTTTTCTGATTGTGAGAAAATTGAAAGAAGCCTTAGGGCTGCGAGAAAGGCGTCATCGAATCCGTAGTAGTTTTCTGCGAAAAAAAAGTGGCCTGAGATTTCTCCGCCGAGGGGCGCTTTGAGTTCTTTCATTCTTGATTCGATGAATGAGTGGCCGGTTTTGCTCATGACGGGAATACCGCCGGCGTCGCGTATGCCATTCATGAGAATTTGAGAAACTTTTACATCGAAGACGACCTGTGAATTTGGCATGTGCTTGAGAAGGTCTCGCGCCAGAAGCAGGAGCAGGTAATCGGCGGAGTGATGATTTCCTTTTTCATCCACGATTCCAACGCGATCCCCGTCTCCATCGAATGCTACACCGCAGGCTGCGCCCGTTTCTTTCACTTTTGCGGCGAGGTCTGCCATGTTTTTTGTCTCTTCCGGATTGGCTTCGTGATGCGGATAATTTCCGTCAAGATCGCAGTAGAGCGGTATGACATCGCAACCGAATTTCGTGAAGAGTTCCGGAGCGAATGCGCCGGTCGTTGCGTTTCCAGCATCGATGACGATTTTGAGAGTTTTGTGAAGTTCGGCGCGGTGGAGAAGGTCTGCAATGTATTGTTCGCTCACCGGCGTTTCCTCCGGTATTTCCGTATTTGGTGCTTTATATTTTTCATGTGCTCTTTTTTGTGCCAGTTTAAGAATTTCTTGCAGTTCATCTCCGCAGATTGAGTGTCCGCCTCTCGCGACTATTTTGATGCCATTATATTCTTTTGGATTATGGCTTGCGGTAATATTAATTCCTCCGTCAAATGCAAGCGCGCACGTAGCCCAGTAGATCATCGGAGAAGTTGCGAGACCGGCATTTGTTACAGCGCAGCCCGATTCGATGAGACCCTGTATGAAGGCTTGTTGCAGCGATTTTCCCGTGAGGCGATTGTCGCGTCCGACGATGAGATTTTTTCCGTAATTTTTTTTCAGGTGCTCTCCCGTTGCCAGTCCAATGATGTATGTGGAAAGGGGAGCGAGATCGATGGATTCTTCTCCCATGGCGATGCCACGGATATCGTAGGCTCGAAAAATGTGCGGATTGATGAGTGGCATAAGCTTGTTCATTGTACTCCTTTGAACCATGTTTTTCCAGTCTGCACCTTCTTTTATTCGTTTTCGGATTTCGGTTCCGGAGATGGGAAGATTTTTCTTGAGCGTGATGATCGGGTGTCTGTTTTGTTTTGTGAAGAGAGCTTTTATTTTTCGCGATGCCGTATAAATGTTTCCATATGGCGGCATGGAGGCATCCACATGATCGCACCATTTGTCGTCATCGTGAATGTCGGCGATCGGGAAGATTGAGATTTTCTGTAGTGAAATTTTGCCTTCTTTTAGCGAAGATTCGATGATGTGTTTTCTAAAATCGTATGAATATGGATTTGTTTTGGTGCCGCTATATTGACTGCTGCCGATGCCTATAATGAGACGATCCTCTTTTTTGAGAATTTGTCGTACTGCGTCAAGATGTCCCAGATGGAATGGCTGAAAACGGCCTATGAAGAGCGCTGGGAGCGGCATGTGCGGCATGTGTTGTGCGAATTTATTGCCGTGTAACTTTCAGTTTTGGGATCGGGGCGGTTTTGTGGCGATTGTCTTCGATGCGGCGGAAAGTGCGATTGAGAAGGGCCGGATTGAGGCCTTTTTCGAGGAGTCTGTCGAAGCCAAGTTCGTGCTGTTTGAGAATGGGGTCGAGTTCCGTGTATGTGCCGCCGAGCTCCTCTTCGTCCGTTTGGCCTGTGATGAGTTCGGCTGATGGTTTTTTGTTGATGAGTTCGTCCGGCAGGCCGATGTAACGGGAAAGAGCATAAACATCTTCTTTGTAGAGGTCGGCGAGCACTTCGATATCGGCGGCAAAATCACCGAATTTTGTTCCGTAGCCAAGGAGAATTTCGCTCTTGTTTGAAGTTCCAAGAACGAGAGCCGAGTGTGTGTTTGCGAAATGATACAGCAGCATCATTCGAATTCTAGGCTTGGTGTTCATCGTTGTCATGGGAGTTGCTTTCCAGGGGAGTTGGCCGAAGTCGGCAATAAATTTATTGATTTGAATGAGATAATTTTTTACCCCGAGAAAGTCACAGAGCGTGCAGGCATGGTAGACGTTTTCGTCCGTAGAAACTCCTTTTTCTGGCATGACAAGCGCCGTGATGTTTTTTTCGCCGAGTGCGTCGACGGCTATCTTGAGTGTGAGAGCCGAGTCGATGCCTCCGGATACTCCGAGGACGGCTTTGGTGAAACCCGTTTTTTTGAAAAAATCCTGGAGACCGCTCACGAGCTCCTCGTACATTTGCGCAATTTGAGTTTGATCGAGGGGCATCAGATGCGGTTGCGGTTGTGACTGGGGCTGCGGTGACGATTCCATGGCTGTATGCTACCGGTTATTGATATTTTTTCAAGGCGCGTTTTATGTCGAGGTTTTGCGCTTTCTTTTTCAAATCATCCCGCCGGTCGTGGAGTTTCTTTCCGCGACAGACTCCAATGAGGACTTTGATGAGATTTTTTTTGCCGTAGATTTCGAGCGGAATGAGGGTGATGCCCTTTGTTTTGGCCTGTTGATCCAATTTCAGGATTTCGTTTTTTTTGAGAAGAAGTTTGCGTGTACGGATCGGGTCCGGGGGATTCGAGTCGAATTTGTACTTGGAAATGTGTGCATTGCGCAACATCGGAACTTCGTGGTGAATGTCGATGAAGCTGCCTTTCAGATTGATGTTTCCAGCTTTGATGGATTTGACTTCACCACCGACTAGTCGGATTCCAGCCTCAATTTTGTCGATAATGTCATAGAAAGCGAAGGCCTTCTTGTTTTTGGCGTAGAGAGTGGACATGAATCTAGGGTAGCGAAATCGGGTAAGAAGTCCAGCCTAGTAACAACAGCTATCTTTGAATCCGCAGTTCTGACAAATGGCCGATTTAAGCCCACGAATGGCTATCATCGGATGTCCACACTGTGGACAGGTGTCGATCATATCATTTTTTTCGTTTGGCGATCCGTTCTCATCGTCTTTCTGGGTGGCCATGGCGATATTGTACACTATTCGATTTCATTGTGGCACACCTTAATACACCGCTTCAAGATAACACTTTTCGCAGTAGAGGATTTTGGCGGTTTTTTCGTCGTATACCGTTTGGACTTTGGTCTTGCAGCGTGAGCATGACCGTTCCAGGAGGCGATAAGGGCTGTGAGTTCGAATGCGATCCATGTGACGGGTATCAGAGTGTCTGTGCGGGATTGGTAGCTTCTGTCTGCGGTAAAATTCGAGTTCCTGCGGGATGATTTTGTATGGACGACCGGTGATTTCGCACGTGAGAACTTTTGTTGTGATATCGTCCGGTACGTTTCTGATGTCTTCCGGTATTTCGTTTTGGTGGATGCCTTCAAGTTTTTCTCTTGTATCGTCGTGCCAGTTGGCGTTTAAGTTTTTTACCTGTTCTTCGGTGAGTGGAAAATACTCCTGTGCGACAGTTTCGTTGTACCCGAATTGTGCCGATGAGTAGTCGAAGAATTCGCCCCATTCGCCGGTTTTTTGCATGTGGGCGATGATTTTTGCAACTTCTTTTTCATATTCTTCTTTCGTGAACTGTTTGTTGAAGATGCAGTATTCTTGGGATTTGAGACCGACACAGCCGAAGATATTCTTGCAGTTGTGGCAGTTGATGGAGTAATAGATGTCGGAGCCGTACCAGACGAGGTAGTTGAACATGCAGTTTACCATGCCGACTGCGGAACAGAGCTGGTAGCAGTAATCGAGCGGACCGGGTGCGGAGAAGACGACATCGTAGGTGTTTCTGCTTTTTGGCGAGAAGTTCAGAAATTTTGAGTCTTCGCACTCGTTAATATCGAAGCAGCGTGCGCAGTTTTTTGAGTTGTAGATGTTATTGCCGGTGCAGTTTTCGGAGGAGAAATTTTGGGCATGACGATGGGGGAGAATTTGAGCAAGTTCCATGAGTTTTTCTTTGAGATATGAGATTTTTTGCCATGTGAGGTATTCGTATTCTCTGGCAAATTTTTCATAATCTTCTTTTGAATATGCTTGATTAAATATGTGATATTCTTTTTGTATAAGGCCAAAACAGCCGATGCAATTTTTGCATCCCTGACAGTTCTCGATCATGAGCGAGTCGGAACAATTGTGTGAATTCATCGCATACTTGCAGTTGTACAGTCCCTGACAGCCGATACATTCATAACAGAGTTCGCAGTTGTAGATGGCGAGGTTGTCCATGCAATTTTTTGACCGAACGATGTATTTGCCGTACATGCAGTCTTCACTGTTTGCTCCGCCGAAGATGAGGTAGCTGTTGCGAGAGTTCAGGAAGAAGTTCGTATAGTCGCAGTTTTCGCAGTTTGTCGTGATGAGATTACAGTGCGGAACCGCTTTTACGAGTTCATTGAACTGTTCGGTGAATGTTTTTGTGAAGTCAAAATTCCGCGCGTAATCTTTTGCATTCCAGGAGTCTGACCACCATGCTTCTCTTGAAAAAACTTTGTGTGGTTTGTCAGAGGAGAAGTTCGCAATCATCGGCTTACCCGTGAGATCGCATTTTCGCGGATAGAGGTGTCGTTCGTTCCGGAAGGCGAGCCGTCTTTGGAATCGGCATGACGGACATTCCTTTGGTGGAGGTATTGGAAATTTTTGACCGTCGAATGTTGGCGAGATTTGTTCGTAGAATTTCAGGTCTTCGTTTGTGATTTCAAATCGAGTTGTGCAGGTTTTGCAGGTAGCTGTGAGCATGTCGATAGTATGTTTAGTATATCGCTTTAAGATAACACTTTTCGCAGTAGACGATTGCTCCACTATTTGGCGGGTAAGTGGTTGCGATTGATGCGCTGCATTTGGCGCAGGTGCGGTTGTAAAAATGAGGCGAGTTGCATTGGTGAATGCGTGTTATGTGGCGACAGTCGGCACAGTATTTTGGCAAGGCGATATTTTTATCTTTGTAGAAGCGAAGTTCTTGAGGCGTGATGCGGTAATTCTTTGTGCAGCCCGTGCATGTAAAAATTTCTTTTGTGATCTCGTCAGAAGTTTCATCGATTGATTCCGGGAGTTGTGTCGTCGCCTCATGATATTCTTTTTCTTCTTTTTTCTCCCAACGATAGTTGTGCGCCAGACCTTCTTCTTCTCTTATTGGCGCATATTCCTGGGCAAATGAGATGTTGTAGCCAAATGGCGAGTTTTTTATCGGGAAAAATTCTCCCCACTCTCCTGTTTTTCTCATGTGGTCGATGATTTTTGGTACCAATTCTTCGTATTCTTCCTTCGTATACTGTTTATTGAGAATGCAATATTGCCCATTTCTTATCCCGCTGCAGCCGAAACTATTTTTTGTATTTGCACAGTAGTGAGAGTAGAGCACTTCGGAGCTTCCATTGAATACGATATTATCAAAAAGTAACGTCTGGCAGTTATCTCCACTTGCAATTGATTCGTAAACAAGAGATGTGTTTTCTCCGCAATACGTAGCGTCAATTGCATCTTTGAGCCCGGGGAATCCGTTGAAAACATGACGGCAGTCCTCGCAGTTTTTGTTCATAATGAAACATTCTTGGCAGTTGCGAGACTGAATGATTAAGTCTCCCGTACAATCTTCGGTACTTATGTTGCGGTTGCATCGTTTAGGGTATTTTTTACTCTCTTCTTCGAAAATTTTTTTCATTTTTTCTATGCCCTCGTGAGTAGCAATGACGTATTGATTCTTTAATCTTTCATACTCTTCTTTGGTGTATTGTTTGTTGAGGATGCAGTATTTTTTGTGCCGAAGATTGAAACAAAGTATGCAGTTTGAGCAGTCCATGCAATCTTCTAAAAACATTGAGTCTTTGCAGTTTTTTGAGAATCGACAGTAATTGGTATTATAACAATTATCGCAGTGTATGTTTTCGTAACAGAGTTCCGAATCAGAAACAAATAGGCAGTCAATGCAGTTTCGGGAATGTTCCCCATTGTAGCAATATAGACTGTCTTCCAAATAGTTTCCCGCAAAACAGAGATAACAGTTTTTGTTATTCATGTTGTAATTGGTGTAGAGGGAATTTTCGTCGTTGAAAATGATGACGTTTGGATGCGGTACTTCGCGATCCAACTCAGCAAATTGATCAAAAAATGGCCTTTTGAAATCAAAATCCCGTCCATAATCCATTGGGTTCCATGAGTCTCCCCACCATAAATCTTTCCGAATTACTTTTACCGGTGCGTCGGCTGAGTACATCGAGATCATTTTTTTACCCGACATATCACATACTCTCTCAAAGAGATTTCGATCATTTCTGTACGCCGCTCTCCGTTGAAAACGGCACTCCGGGCAGAGCGTAGGAGGTGGAAATAAGTATTGCACTTCTCGAATTTTTGGCGAGACTTTCTCAATCAGCGCGATATCTTCATCGGAAATCGTGAATTGCTTGCCGCAGTTTTTGCAATTGGTGTTGAGCATAGATGGGGCAATTATACCACTTCCAGATAGCACTTCTCACAATAAATAATCTCTTTGTGGCCTGGTTTGTAGGTTGTTTTTGTCGATGCGTTGCAATTATTGCAGATATCATCGAAGAGCTCTAATGAATTTTCCAGCGAGAGGCGGCGCATGTGACGACAGATGTGGCAATATCGCGGAAGCGGAAGGGATTGTTTTTGATAGAAAACAAGTTCCTGCGGCACGATTTTGTAATTTCGTTTGCAATTTTCGCATGCGAGAACTTCTTTTATGATTGAATCGTCTATTTCGGCGATTTTGTTTGGAATTGATCTTATACTTGTCGGCAAGAACTCATGTTTTTCTTCGTCTTTCCAACGCCATCCTCGGTTCACCGCCTCTTCTTTTGTGAGAGGGAGGAGGTTATTTGCGGTTGTTTCGTTATAGGCGAATGAGCTTAGCGAAGGGGGGAAGTAGTTTCCCGATTCTCCTGTGTTTTCATGTGTTCAATGATGCGCGGAATGAGTTTTTCATATTCTTCTTTCGTATACTGTTTGTTGAGAATGCAGTACTGTTTTTGACGCAGTCCAATGCATCCAAAACTGTCTTTGGAGCTTACGCAGTTTTCGCAATATGTGAGGTCACTTGATGTCCAGCAGTAATAGCAAAATTTGCACTTCATCGATCCCCGCATAGTTGAGGAGTAGTAAATTTCTTCACATGCCGGCCATCCTGCTGAGTATGAGCTGTAAATGTCTTTTGAGTTTCCGGCCGATACCACATTGCATACATCTTCACTGTCTTTTACCTCATAACCATCAAAACAGTTTCGGGAGTTTAAGATGTGATCCCCTGTGCAGTTTTCACAATTTACATTATTTGTCGCTCGACGAATGGCGTGTGATTTTATTTCTTCGAATTGTCTTATTCCTTCTTGAAAATCTTTGTACGAGCCGTTGATATACTTTTTTTTTGCTATTTCAAATTCTTCTTTCGTGCAGGGTTTATTGAAGAGATGGTAACTTTTGTTGTTAAGATTGCTGCAAAAAAGACAGTGGTTGCAGCCACGTAACTGGTAGCAGAAGGCCGAATCGCTCGTGTTGATAGATTCTTCTACCATAATGCAGTTGTAGAGTTTTTCTCCGTGTGCGCATTCATAGCAGAGCGTCGAATTGTTCGTGTAGGCGCAATCGATCGAGTCTTTCGTGTTTACCATCCAGTACGAGTACAGAATATCTTCGCAGTTCGCGGCGAGCCCATTGAGATAGCAGTTTTTCGAATTTCTTACATGGCCGTTGTATTCACAATTTTCCGAGTTAAATACTGATGTGCCTTCTCGCGGAACTACTTTTTGCAGTTCGGCGAATTGTTCAAAGAATGGTCGCGTGAAATCAAAGTTTCTACCGTATTGCGCTGCGTCCCAGCCGTCTCCCCACCAGATATCATTTTTGTATATCGTGAATGGCGCATCTGGAGCATAGGCGCTGATAATTTCTTTTCCCGTTGCGTCACATTTTCTTCGATATAATTTCCACTCGTTTCTCATCGCCATGAGCTCGCGAATCCTTTCTTTTGGCGACGTTTTGGAGAGTGGGACACCAAACTTGTTAGCAATATCCTGCTCGTTCATATGTGGCCAGATTGTACATTACATCGGTAATCTTTGATATGCCAGAGATGGCAGGCAGTATGGGGATAGTTATGGTTAACACTTTCCGACTCTAATACACCGCTTTAAGATAACATTTTTCGCAGTAGACTTGTTCGGGACGCTCAGGGGCGTAGCTGGTGCGGATGGGTGCTGAGCAGTGTGCACAGTTGCGATCCCAGAGGTGGCGAGGGTTGCGCTGCGCAAGGCGTGCCATATTGCGACATTTGAAGCACTGATGCGGAATTGGGATATCCCTGGAGCGATAGAAATTCAATTCCTGTGGAATGATGCGATAATTTGAGCTGCAAGTTTCGCAGGCGAAAATTTCTTTCGTAACTGTGTCTGCGGCGTCATGAATGTTATCAGAAGGAGCCGTCGAGGCAGGTGCCGATTTTTTCTCATCATCACGCCATGTATAGCCCTGTGTGAGCACTTGTTCTTTTGTGAGAGGTTTGTACATCATAGCCAGAGATTCGTTGTAGGCGAATGGAAAGATGTTTTCCGGGAAAAATTCACCCCACTCGCCGGCTTTCCTCATGTGTTCAATGATTCGCGGTACGAGATTTTCATATTCTTCTTTCGTATATTGTTTGTTCAGAATGCAGTATTTTTTGCGACGAAGACCTACGCAGCCGAAACAATTACTGCTGTAATAGACATGTGAGCAGTACATAATGTCGCTGATCTGATGCAGTGAATCGAGACAGGCGATGGCCCGCGTCAAATTGTATCCTGCGTTACTGCATTCGTAAGACAGTTCGGCATTTTCACCGATGATGTCGCAGTCCATGCAGTCCTTGATGTTTACGCCAAAGGTTTGCGAAAGCTTTTTCCCGCCCCAAGTTTGGTCGCAATCGTAGCTCTCATGTACGTTTTTACAATTGAAGATGTAGTCGCCGGAAACGTCTTCATTCTGCAGGCCATGCATGAATTTTTTTGGAAATGTTTTACTGAGTTCTTTGAATTCGGTGCGATATTTTTGCACCTGTTCGTATGAAGAAAGACTTTTCATAAGTGCTTCGTACTCCTCTTTGCTCACCGGTTTATTGAAGGCGTAGTACTCTTTATGCTGCATGTTGAAGGACATGAAACAGTTTTTGCAACCTTCGCAGTTCTGTAGAAATGCCGAATCCTGACAATTATTGCAATCCTGAATATATTTACAATTGTAACAATTTTTACAATCTACCGCTTCGTAACAGAGTTCACATTTTATTATCCTGAAGCCATCGCTGGAGTTAGTGCAGTTGTTTGCACTGTACACGTAATAGGTATCGCGATTGTAGTCAGAGTCAAACGTGAGGTAATTATTTTTCCCCATTCCGCTGTAATTTACATAGTCGCAGTTTTCGTCGAAGAGGTAGGTCGTGAAGAGATTCGGGCGCGGAACTTTCTGATAGAGTTCTTTGAATTGTTCGAAAAATGGTCTGTTGAAGTCAAAATCTGTGCCATAGTCGACGGCATCCCAATTATCGCTCCACCAGTATTCTTGTGCATACACTGTTGTCTGTACATCAGGATGCACATTGGCGAGCATGTCTTTTCCGGTAGCGTCGCATTTCCGTTTGTAGAGGTTGAGATGATTAATACCGATAAGACGCCGTGTTTGGCGACATGAGCGGCAGAGAGTTTGAGGCGAAAGCGCGAACGATCGTCCGTTTATTGACGGTGAAAGTTTTTCTAAAAACGCAAGATCCGAGTTCGTGATGGTGAATGCGGCCTGACATTTGCGGCATATTTTGTTCGTGATGATAAATGTTTAGAGTGGTTTCAGTGCCTGCTCCATGGCTTTCAAGTCGATGCGGGATTTCCAGAAGAAGTAGCCTACAGCCATGAATGTCGCTACTGGTGAGATCCAGTGGGGAATTTGATAGCCGAAGGCATTGAGAATCATGATTGCACCAAGGAATAATATTGAGTACATGGCTCCGTTTTTGAGGTATTTGTATTTTTTGATGCGTTCGATGTTACTGACGGTGAGTTTTCTGAGGACCAGCGCACCGAGACCGTTACCGATGAGAATAAGCGGGATTGAGAATGTGAAGGCGAATGCGCCGACGACTCCATCGATGGAAAATGTTGAATCGAGGACTTCGAGATAGGCGATTTTGCTTATATCTGAGACGTTTTCCCCGAGGAGCTTCTTTTCCTGTTCTTCTGCAAACTGCCGGAAACCGTGAATGATGAAAAATAAGGTTGAGCCTACAACAGCCGCAAATCCAAGCATTGGGCTGATTTTGAGTGCATACCAGACGATAATCGCGAGGAGGATTGAGATGACCGTGAAGAACCATGCGCCATGTGCCTGGAAAAATCGCTCACCTTTCAGGCCGAAGTTTTTTGGCTCCAGGAAGAGCCAGTTGAAGAAAAGAAATACGAGAAAGACGCCTCCAGCGAGAAGGAGGATGGGGGCGGTGGCTTCGATCGCCTCTGTTATTTTTGGATCATTCGAGAATGCGGCTGTGAATATTTCCACGATGCCGATTTCCGGGTTGGCTACCCATACAATCATGAGCGGGAGTACGCCGCGGACGATAAATACCGCGAAGAGAAAGCCCCAGAGAAGAAACCATTGCTGTGCCTTTTTGCTCATGCCCGAGAGCACTTCAGCGTTAATAATGGCGTTATCAATGCTGCTGATGATCTCAAAGAGAGAGAGGCCGAGGATAGTAAGGGTGATGGCTGCGAGACTCATGATTCTAAAAGACCAGATATGGCAGCACTGTACAGCATTTCAAACCTACTTGCCATAGCGGTATGGCCGGGAAATTGATACGCTTGTGGCGTCATGAAAAATTTTATCCGCAAAAAACGAATTTTCATTCTATCTCTTGTTGTTGCGACAGTGGTTTTTGTGAGCACAAAGGTGTATCAATTCGCATCAGAACCCGATAAACAGAAAGATTGTGATTTTATCTATCCCGAAAGTGTCGATCAAACCAAGCCGACAACAATAACCATAACGCGATCGAATTATTTGTTGAATTTTAAGCAAAAAGGCGGGGTTATTAATGATGCGAGTTGTTTGAATAAGACAGCTATTTATGGGGTGGTAAATATATCTTCTGTTGAAGATGTGAAGCGCGCTCTGCAGTTTGCACGGGAGCATAACATCAAGGTGACAAGCGCCGGACAGCAGCACAGCATGGGCGGCCAGTCATTCATCCAAAATGGCCTTGTGCTTGATATGAAAAACTTTCATGCAATGAAACTGAATAAAGAGCAAAAAATTCTCACTGTTCAAAGTGGCGCCATTTGGGCAGATATACAGCAATTTCTTGATAAAGAAGGCCTTGCGGTGAAAGCCATGCAATCCATTAATATTTTTACGGTCGGCGGCACTTTAAGCGTCAATGCACATGGTATTGCGCATGATCCCGGACAGATTGCTCCAACCGTTAGATCCATGCGGGTTATGTTGAGTAGCGGAGAAATAAAAACCGCAAGTCTGACACAAAATACAGAATTATTCAGGTCGGTTTTGGGAGGATATGGGCTTTTTGGGGTAATTCTCGATGTTGATTTAGAGGTTGTGGATAACGAAATGTATGTGCGGAGAATGGATATTATTGACTACAAAGATTTTCCGGAATTCTACAGGGAGAAAATTGAGAATAATTCAAACGTCGGACTTTTGTATGGCCGTTTGTCCATGTCTCCGACTTCTTATTTGAAAGAAACGATTATTCATTCATACGAAAAAGTGGCTTTTGATGGCCAAACTCCACCACTTCAGTTTCAGCGGCATACATGGTTACCCAGACTGGTTATTAACTTTTCTAAAACCGGAGGATTTGGCCGCTTTGTACGATGGATGCTCGAAAAATACGCTGCACCCAGCCTCGATCTTTGCTCTCGAAACCAGGCTATGAGCGAAAAAGAAGTCTGTATCGTATCGAGAAATCAGGAAATGTATGATGCGATGGGGTACCTGAAAAACAAGCTTCAGGATACAGATATTTTGCAGGAGTATTTTATTCCTCACGAAAAGATGCCTGCCTTTGTTGATGGTTTGCGAAAAACAGTTCAGGATAATGGCGCCAATCTTTTGAATGTTACCATTCGCATTGTGAGTAAAGATGAAATAACCTCTTTGCCGTACGCTAAAGAAAATATGTTTGCCTTCGTTCTTTATTTCAATCAGAAATTTAATGAGAAAGAAAGTAGGATTTTGCAAAAGACAACAACGGATTTGATTGATGTTGCTACGGGTCTTGGCGGTACCTATTACCTGCCGTATCAACTTTATTACTCGCAGGAACAGCTGCACAAAGCGTATCCGGAAATCGATGCCTTTTTTGCCGCCAAGAAAAAATTTGATCCGATCGGTTTATTGACGAATAAATTTTATGAGAAGTATGGTCAATGATTTTTCAGACACTGATGCGTTTCGTGGCGGAGAGGGGGAGATTCGAACTCCCGAGAACCTTGCGGCTCTGGCACTTTTCGAGAGTGCTCGTTTCAACCACTCACGCACCTCTCCATAATGAGGCGTGGTGTAGTATGCCACGATATAGCTTAACGGTGAAGGGCAAACCTGGTGCCGGTTTTGCGCGATTTTTTAGAGTTGGCGTGTCGGCCCCCATTTGCTTTTCCCCGATTTTTCTGTATACTCTGCCAGCTTATGGAAAAAATTCTCAATATTGCCATTATTGCTCACGTAGATCACGGAAAAACAACGCTTACTGATTTTTTGCTCAAGCAGGGTGGGGCGTTTCGTGAAAATGAGGAAGTGGCCGAGTGTGTCCTCGACAGCAATCCCCTCGAGCGCGAGCGCGGTATTACTATTTTTGCGAAAAATTCGTCGATTCACTACAACGATATCAAAATCAATATCGTGGATACCCCCGGACATGCCGATTTCGGTTCCGAGGTGGAGCGTGTTCTCAAGACAGTCGATTGTGTTTTGTTGCTTGTCGATGCCAAAGAGGGGCCCATGCCGCAGACGAAATTCGTGCTGAAAAAATCCCTTGCACTTGGACTTCGGCCGATTGTCGTCATCAACAAAATCGACAAACCGGATCAGCGCGCGAACAGGGTTATTGATATGGTGTTTGATCTTTTTGTGGCTCTGGGGGCCAATGATCAGCAGCTCGATTTTCCGATTGTGTACACGATTGGCAGACAGGGGATTGCGAAGTTGTCGCTCGATGATACGGTGAGTACCGATTTAAAGCCCTTGTTTGAAACGATTCTCCGGCACGTTCCCGTTTATCCGGATAAAAGCAACGATGCGCTCCAGATGCAGGTTTCCAATCTCGCCTACGATGATTATGTGGGGCGTATTGCTATTGGACGCGTATTTAGCGGAACCTTGGAGAAGAATAAACCGGTTGTTGTATCGAGGCGGGATGGATCTCTCACGAGCGCAAAATTAACGAAGTTGTATGTCTATCAGGGAGTGAAGCAGGTGGAGGTTGATCGGGTGGAGTGTGGAGATTTGTGCGCCGTTGCCGGTGTTTCTGATATTACCATTGGCGAGACGATCACGGATGCGGATAATCCCTCCCCGATGCCGCTCATTGAGATCGATGAACCGACATTGGAGATGAATTTTCTTGTGAACAACTCTCCTTTTGCCGGAAGGGAGGGCAAGTTTGTGACGACGCGCCACATTCGTGAACGGCTCGAGCGCGAGCTGCAGACAAATGTTGGACTCCGCGTGACTCCGCTTGAGGGGACAGATGGATTTACGGTAGCGGGTCGCGGCGAGCTTCACCTCTCGGTACTCCTTGAGAATATGCGCCGTGAAGGTTATGAGGTGCAGGTTTCCCGTCCGGAGGTTATTATGAAAACAATCGATGGTCAGAAGTGCGAGCCGATCGAGTATGTGATGATCGATGTTCCCGATCAATATGCCGGAACCGTGATTGAGCGCTTGGGGAAGCGAAAAGGTGAGATGGTGAATATGCAGTCCGAGAATTCGCATACGCGTATGGAGTACTATGTTCCGACCCGCGGATTACTCGGTTTTCGTTCGGATTTCATCATGGATACGCATGGGGAGGGCATCATGGATCATAGCTTCTATGAGTATCAGCCGTACAAGGGCGAGATCCAGCATCGGCAGAATGGTGTCATTATTTCCGGAGAAACGGGCAAGACCGTCGGATATGCTCTTTGGAATCTACAGGAGCGCGGGAAGATGTTTTGGGGGCCGGGAGTTGATATTTATGAAGGGATGATTATTGGCGAACACTCACGTGATAATGATCTCACGGTAAATCCTTCGAAGGAGAAAAAGCTCACCAATATGCGCGCCTCGGGAAGCGATGAGGCGATCAAGCTCGTGCCGCCTCTTATGATGTCGCTTGAACAGGCGCTCGAGTATATTGAAAACGATGAGCTCGTCGAGATCACCCCAAAGACCATCCGTTTGAGGAAGAAGTGGCTTACGGATATTGATCGCAAGAGGATGAGCCGGGAGGGGGTGTAAAGCTCAGTTGGCTTTGAAGTTCGCCATTGTTTATAGTATAAACTTGCGCTTTGTTTTGTTTTTTGCTATACTTGTTTTGTAAAAATAAAACAAAACTGCTTATGGGTATTGAAAAACCAAAAGGTAAAAATGCCGCCGAAGTTGTCAAGGATACTGCGAAGGAACAACTCGGTGAGCTCCAAAAGACCCTCAAGTTTGAGCACCAGTTTCCTCTTGGAAAAAGTCAGTTGCCTGATAAAAAACAGAAGGAAGCAGATAAACTCGGATTTGAAAGCGGAAAACTTTACCACTTTGAGGGCACCGTAGATCGGGTGCCTTTCAAGGCCTCTCTGAAGCCTGTAAAGTTTTATCGAGAGCAGGCGAGTTTTGCCAGACAGATTTTGGAGGATTTTGATCATGTAAAAATAAGTTTCCCTTCGTTTAAAGGCCCTAGTGGAAAGGCGCGCGCCCGTGAGATTTTGCAGTATCTCGCCGATTCCGTTCCCGTCGATTCAAAGGCGCCTTTCGATGCCAAGAAGTGGAAGGCTGATACTGACCTTAAGTATGGTGTTGAGCAGGTTTATGGCGCTGAAGGAATTTTCAATCTCATTCTTTCTTATAAGCGTGCCGTAGATAAGATGCGTAGTCGGGTGAAGGAGGTCGGTGCCAATACCACCTTCGAACTGAGGCTTTCCAATAGAGAAGCGTCGGAGAGATCGATTCGGGTTTTTGAGGTGAATAAGCTTGTGGAGAAGGTGCTTCAGGAGTCTGTTTTGAGTGGCGATACAGGGAGACAGGTATTCAACAAGTATATGACTGAATTTGCCGCTCAACGTTATCAATTGGTTCTCAAGATCGGGGCTTCCAAACGTGATGGTGTTTTGTTTTCTGATTATGCGGATGCTTTGATGAAAAAACTCAATGCTCTTGATTGTCATGATGTTGGCACCGCAGTAGTCTCCTATGAGGATTATGAGCGGATGCAGAGCATTTCAGATGCGCTTGATGCCGCTGAAAACGATTTCAAGAAAGAGTTTGAAAAGGGTAAGGCGACTCTTGAAAAGAAATCCGTGGCTCCTGCCGCTGCCGAGGAGCCTCGTCAGAGTGTTGCCGCTCGTGAGCATGCAAGACGAATTGAGTCCATTCTCAATCAGGGTGATATTCTTGATCGGTATGAGATTGATGAGAGGAACGTGGAGGCTACCGTCAAACGTGTAGTTGAAGATGTTCTTCGCGCTTGCCGTGTTCCAGTACAGTTCAATTTGAAGACGCTTGCCGATTTGAAGATAAAACTTGGCGGAATTGTTCGAGCGAGAATCAATAGTGCCGTTAGTGGCGGAGTGAAAGAAATTAATTTTGATGCGCAGGATAAAAAGACTCTTGTTGAGATTGTTTTGCGTGTCTTGGATTACGAAAAAGACCTTCAGGGTGCCGCCAAGACCGAACTCTTGAGGGATCAGATGAGGGGAATTGGATATTGAGCGTTCGTGAGTGAGTGGCGGAGAGGGGGAGATTCGAACTCCCGATACCTTGCGGTATACAACATTTCCAATGTTGCGCACTAGGCCTCTATGCGACCTCTCCTTGATGATATGGCACGATATATATATTCGATATTCGCTTTTTTGCCCCGTGAAGGCTAGCAGTTTTTTGCCTGTGGGTAAAGCGAATTCCGTGTTAGAGTTGGGGCATGATGGATTTTTTGTTTTTGTTTATTGGGCTGCTTGTGGCTGTGTCGGTGCATGAGTTTAGCCATGCCTGGGTTGCGGATCGATTGGGAGATCCTACGCCGAGAGTTCAGGGGAGGTTGACGCTGAATCCGCTTGCGCATCTGGATGTTGTCGGAACTTTGATGCTTCTGGTGTTTCAATTTGGCTGGGGGAAGCCGGTTGTGGTGAATAGCCAGTATTTTCGCGTGCCTCTGCGGGATAATGCTCTTGTTTCTTTGGCGGGTCCGCTGTCGAATTTTTTCGTGGCGTTTGGGCTGTCGGTTTTGATGGTGGTTGTGCAAAGAAGCGTGCCGGAGATTATTTTTTCATTGCTCGGTTTTGTTTTGGATTTGAATGTCGTTTTGGGTGTTTTTAACTTGTTGCCCTTTCCGCCTTTTGATGGATCGAAGATTCTCGGGCTTTTTGTGCCCGCGAAGTGGGAGCGCGCTTATCGGCATTATTTGGAACAGGGGACGGTATTTGTGATTTTGTTTGTGCTGTTTGATTTCATTGTTATCAGGAATGCTTTTGGATATTCGATTATTCAAATTACTGTTTCTGTGCTTGCAGCCTTTGTGAAGAGCGTGTTTGTGCTCGGAATGTAGTGCATGGTCGTGCTGTTCGGTCAGCTTTATATTTTTCTTGACGGATGTTTTGAGTGGTTCGTGAATGCGGTTTTTGGGTTTAGGGAGTACGAAATGTTGTGTGGCCGAGTGAGTTGATATACCGGCGGTTGTGGTTTTTTTGGGTTGTTTTTGCACTTTACGATGAGTGAGTTTTTGGTAGTATTGGAGTTACTCTAGGATGTTCGTTGACGTCTTTAATACTCTCTCCATCACTAACGTAAGGGAATTCCAGATTCTTATCCGCCGTGGCGGATTCGTGCGAGTTCCCACCTTGCTCTTGCGGGGTGTTAGTATTGGGCCGAGACGACATCGCCGGAGATGTATAAAGCCCGCCCATTCGGGCGGGCTTTTTTTGTGCGGCGCAGGTGAAGAGTTGTGCGTGTAATTGTTGTATAGGTGAGCGTTTACTTACTCCACCATGGTTTCGTTGTATTGTCATGCCGAAGTTGTTGGTTTTTGGTTGTATTTGTCGGGATGGAGTGGGATAGTATAGGTGAGTATATTTTCACCTACTTCATCCA
>Ga0233425_10000942_pt1 | contig 69614 bp, 51 predicted proteins | sample Watercolumn_Towu_2_FD_181712 | JGI IMG/M metagenome (GOLD analysis project Ga0233425, IMG submission 181712) | Freshwater microbial communities from Lake Towuti, South Sulawesi, Indonesia - Watercolumn_Towuti2014_140_MG | ecosystem: Environmental > Aquatic > Freshwater > Lake | place... | reverse complement strand
TGCCACCCGCCAATCCTGGCGCTTGAGCGACTCACAATCCGCTTGATGTTCATGTCCCGTCAGCCAGAGCCGACCTCTGGCCCATACCGCTTGCCCAGCACGCACCGTGGGTTAGCGGAAACTAGAGTACTCAGTAGTTGAGATTATAGCGCAGATGGTCTGCTTGCACAATTTCGGTACGAGAGGGTCAGCCAGACGGCGGTCACGATCACGCACTCGCGGCCATAGCTGGCCTGGTTGGTCCAGTGGGAGAGATTCTGGCTGGCTTTGCTGACGCTTACTTGGGCCATGGCCGGACTCCTTGGCGGTGGGTGAAAACCAGTACCCCCGGCAGGACTCGAACCTGCGGCCAAGGCGTTAGGAGTGCCTTGCTCTGTCCACCTGAGCTACGGGGGCAAGCAAGGGCTATTTTAGCACAACACCGTGGCCAACCCAAAACGACCGCAAGCAGCAATTCCCAATATGAGTCAGGCGACGCGGTCACTCCTTCGCTTCTCTCAGAGCTTGCCCCTTCACTACGTTCAGAGCCTGCCCTGAGTGCAGCGAAGGGGCAAGCTCTGAGTGTAACGAAGGGATTCTTCGCAGTGCCGCAAAACTCACTATTGTCACCCTGAGCGGGTCAGCCCCGTGAGGTTCGGCACGGCGAGAATCCAGCGAAGGATCTCGTCGCGGCAAGAGATTCTTCGCTGGATTCTCGCCGTTACAAAAGTTTAGGGGCCAACCCGCTCAGAATGACAGGCGGTGGGTAGTGACTTTTGCAGTATTGTGATTCTTCGCTAGAGGCTTGCCGCAACGAGCGTTGAGCGGTAGACCCGCTCACGCAAAGCGTGACGCGCCACATGTGAAATCGCTGGACATGAGATTGGCTTCTTTGCAGGGATAGCGGTATAATCGGCCCAGCACCGGAGGTTAAGGCATGTCCCAATCGGCCAAAGTGGTCGTCGTGATGCCGGCCTACAACGCCGCGCGCACCCTGGAACGCACCTACAACGATATCCCCCGCGCAGTGGTAGACCATGTCATTCTGGTGGATGACGTGAGCCGCGACGAGACGGTCGAGATCGCTCAGCGGCTCGGCCTGAAGGTGATCGTCCACATCCAGAACCGGGGGTACGGCGGCAACCAGAAGACGTGCTACCTGGAGGCGCTGCGCGATGGCGCCGACGTGGTCGTAATGCTCCACCCCGACCATCAGTACGATTCCCGGCTGGTACCCGAGCTGATCGCCCCCATCCTGGAAGGCCGAGCCGATCTGGTGTTGGGATCGCGCTTCCTGGGCAGCGGCGCGTTGGCCGGCGGGATGCCAATGTGGAAGTACCTCGCCAACCGGTTTCTGACCGTCACGGAAAACCTGGCGCTGGGGCAGCGCCTCTCCGAGTGCCACACCGGCTTCCGGGCCTACAGCCGGCGCTTGCTGGAAACCATCCCGTTCCTGCTGAACTCGGACAAATTCGTCTTCGACACCGAGGTCATCGCGCAGACCGTGGCCTTCGGCTTCACCATCGCTGAGATCGCCGTCCCCACCCGCTACTTCGCGGAGGCGTCCTCGGTCAATTTCCGCAACAGCGTGATCTATGGCTTCAACACGCTAGCGACGATGGGCCGCTATCTCCTCGATCGTTGGGGTTTGCGCCGGTCGCCGCAATATCGTCAGAACCTCAGCCACGTGATCAGCCGCTACCATGCGACCGGGATCTTCCGCGAAGGCGGCGCGGACGCCGACGCGATCCGGCCTGCGCAGCCGAAGGCTTGAGGCGCCTCCCTTGCGCGCCTCCTCGCAGGTTAATCCTGAAAACGCCGGCCCTCCGGGTGACGCCCCGTGCCTGGCGGATGCCGCAACCCCGCGGCCAGGCCGGCGCTTCGCCCCGTGGCTGATCCCCGCGGCCGCGCTCGCCCTCATCCCGATCTTCACTCTGGCGCAGCCCGGCCTCCCGCGCACCGCCGACGGCTACGTGCATCTCCTGCGTGCCCTCGAAGTCCGCGAACTCCTGGCTGCTGGCGTGCTTCTGCCGGGCTGGGCGCCCCATTTCTACCTGGGCTACGGCTATCCCTTCTTCCACTTCTACGCGCCGGGCGCGCATCTGCTGGCCGGACTGGCCGCGCTGACCGGATTGGGCGTCTGGCGCGGCGTCCTCGGCGTGCAAATCGCGGCGCTGCTGCTCTATCCGACCGGCGCGTACCTCGCCGCCCGCGCGCTCTTCGCGCGGCTCGCCGCCGCGGATGCTGCCCGGCCCGCCGCGCTGCTGAGCGCCGCGCTCTACCTGTATGCGCCGCTGCGTTTCCGCGAGCTGTTCATCCAGGGCAACCTGTCGCAACTCCTGGCGTTGGGACTGTTGCCCTGGTGCGCCTGGCTGCTGGCCGAGGCGGCGGCGCGCCGCGATTTGCGCTGGAGCGCCGGCGCGGGGCTGGCGTTAGCCGCGCTGGTCTATGCGCATCACCCGAGCGCGTTCCTGGCCTTCCCGTTCCTCGCCGTCTACGCCGCGGCCCTGGCGCTGCTCGGCGGAAGCCCCGTGGCCGGGCCGCTGCGCCGCGCGGGGTGCGCATTCTTGCTCGGCCTCCTGCTCAGCGCGGCATTTTGGCTGCCCGCGACGCTGGAGTTGCGCTACGTCAACATCGCCGCCATCGAGTCGGGGATGTTCAACGCGCGGCTGAACTTGCTGCCGCTGGCGGAACTCCTGGCGCCCGCGCAGGTGTTGGATGACACCGCGTTCAATCCAGCGCCGCCCAACAGCCTGGGGCTGCTCCAGGCGATTCTGGCCGCCTGCGGGCTGGCCGTCGCCGCCGCGTGGGGGCTGCGGTCTGCCTGGATGACCCATCGAACAAGCTCGGCTGAGCATCCTGAGCGGAGTCCGGCGTCGTTTGCCGGACATAGTCGAAGGATGCGGTCTTGCCCAGGAAGATTTCGGCCAGGCATGCCGCACGCAAAGCGTTCGACTGCGCAGCGAAAAAGACCGCTGCTCCGCTCAGAGCTTGCCCTGAACGCAGTGAAGGGATGCCCCGACTCGGCGCAGGAAGTTGTATTTTTACAAGCTCATCCAGCCGCCGCGCTGTGGGTCATCGCCGGCCTGCTGGCCGCCAGCCTGGCGTTGATGCTGCCCGCGGCGGCCCCGGTTTGGGAGCGCCTGCCGCTGGCCCGCTTCATCGCCTTTCCGTGGCGGCTGCTCGGCCCGGCGCTGTTGTGGGCCGCGCTGTTGGGCGGCGCGGCGCTCTACGCCTTCCCGCGGCGGGCGCGCCTTCCGGCGCTCCTCCTGCTGCTGATCCTGGCGCCGCTGAGTGTAGCGCCCTACCTGTTCCCCCGGCCCTTCGCGCCCGTCGCCGAGCCGGCGTTGGCCGCTCTCGCGCGCTATGAGCTGAGCGGGGGCGCGCGGGCCACGGCCAGCGCCAACGAGTACCTTCCGCTATGGGTGCGCGACGCGAATCCGCCGGTGGACTTGGCCGAGGCGCTGGCCGACGGCCGGCCGCTCGACCGCCTCGATCGCGCGTCCCTGCCCCCCGGCAGCCAGGCGACGCCGCTCGTGGCCGGTCTGTTGGAGGATGCGTATCGCGTGACGTTGCCGCAGGCCGCCGCGGTGCGACTGCGCCGCTTCTTCTTTCCCGGCTGGCAGGGCTGGCTGGACGGTCAACCCGTGCCATTGGGGGCCAGCGATCCGTTTGGCTTGATCGAGGCGGCGCTGCCGGCAGGCGAGCATGAGCTGCGCGTGCGCTACGGGATGACGCCCGCATGCCGCGCGGGCGGGCTGCTGGCGCTGGTCGGGTTGGCCGGGACGGTTGGCCTGGGATGGGTTGGCTGGCGGTGGGCTGCGACCGCGCGCCGCGGGTCAACTGAGAGGATTGCCGGCCACTGGCGCCTGCGCGGCGCTTCGCGCAGCACGCAAGCGCCGGGGTGGCCCGTCGCGGCCGGGATGATCGTGGCGCTGACTGCGGTCGTGCTGTTGGGCATCGGCCCGCACACGCGCTGGTTCCGGGCGCGCTCACCCGCCGATGCGCCCCTGGCGATGCAGCACGCCGTCCATGCCCGCTTCGCCAACGGCATCGAGCTGCTCGGTTACGATCTGGCTGAGACCGCGCCCCGCCAGGGCGATACGCTGAGCGTGCGGCTCTATTGGCGGACGACCAACCCGCAGGCAGAGAACGCGCGGCCCTTCCTGCATCTCGATGCGATCACCGGCGGGCAGACGTGGGCCAACCAAACCAAGGTGCATCCGGGGGACAAGCCCACCAGCACGTGGTTGCCCGGCTTCTATGTGGTGGATGATTATCGGCTGACCGCGCCGGCGGACACGCCGCCCCTGGTCGCCGAGCTGAGCGCCGGGCTGATGGATGCGGCCGGCGAGCGGGTTGCGCTGGCGGATGGCGGCGATCGGGCGATCCTGGCCCGACTGCACGTGCGCGAGCGCCGCCCGCTATCGGCTGCGCAGCTTCCGGGCCGCACGGCGACCTATCGGCTAGGCGACGCGGTGCAGCTCGTCGGCCATGCGGTAACGATCCGGCCGCCGACCGCGGGAGAGGCCGCTGGCCGGCCCGCGCTGGATGTGACGCTCTACTGGCGGGCGACCCGGCCGCTCGCGGCGGATTACACCGTGTTCGTGCACGTCTCGGATGAGGGTGGCACACGCATCGCGCAGGGGGATGGCCCGCCGGTGGACGGCCTTTACCCGATGAGCGCGTGGCGGCCGGGACAGATCGTCGCCGACCACCGTCGGGTGGCGTTGCCGCCGGGGAGCGCGGCGGATCGCTTGAGCGTGGCTGTGGGGCTGTACACGCCGGCCGACGGCGCGCGCCTGCCGGTGATGGACAGCGTGGGGCGGCGGCTGCCCCAAGATCAGATCGTGCTGAACCCGCCCGGCCGGTGATCGCGTGTTGGGGCATGGTCGGAGACCGACCCGAACAGGGCGGCTCGACCCCACAGGGAGGCTTCGCACTCGGAGACCGGCCAGGGCAAGGTGTCACCTTGTCACCCCTCTTCATGCCGCGAGGAAGCCGTGCTTGACCAGCCAGTCGCGCATCTGCGATCGCGATGGCTCGGTGAGCACCGCGCCGCGATCCACCCCGCGCGGTCCCTTGCCGGGCGGCAGCGGGGCGGCCGGCTCGACCGGATCGAAGCCGGCGCCCTCGACCGCGACGAAGGTCGGCACGCTCTCGAAGCCGGTCAGCGCCCGCACCCGGCTGGCCGCCTCCGGCTCACGACCGATGTTGACGAACCGGGCGGCCACGCGCCACTCGGCCAACGCCGCCTGGGCGTCCCGACACGCGGGGCACCAGGTGGTGATGTAGACCACGAGTTGTTTGCTCATAACGCGTCTCCCGCAGGGTAGGTTGGAAGAGATTCTTCGCTGGTTTGACGCCGCGATGAGAGGTCCGGAACCAACCCGCTCAGAATGACACTGCTTCCAATGGCGACTTTTGGCGATCGGGCCTGACCCGCCGCCTGTGGGTCGGGTTGCTCGGTCATTTCTCCGGCGCCACGTCTTCTTTTGGCTGTTTCGCCAGCATGGCATAGATGTCAATCGGCGGTTCCTGCGCCGGGGCCGGCGCGGGGGGCGGCGCCGGCGGCGTGGCCGCGGGCAGGTCAGGGCCGGCGCCGCCGGGGGTCGGCGCCGGCGGGCGGCTGATCGTCTCCGCGGGCGCGGTCGAGCCGAGCTGGTTGACCGCCAGGAACAACATCACTACCCCGCCGGCCAGCAGCAGCGCCGGCCACCACTGGGCCACTACGCCGGTCAACTTGAGCGCGCTGACCAGGGTGACGAGGCCGATCAGAAAAAAGGCGGCCGCCGGGATCCCGGCCCAGCCGGTGTCCTGTTGCCCCAGGCGCAACAGATAGAGCAGCCCGAAGACCAGCCCCAGGCCGAGGAAAAAGACGCCGAGCCAGGCGCCTTCGTTGAGCCGGGCCTGAAAGCCGGTGAGCACGGCCATCAGCGTCAGCGCCCCGGCCGGGATCAGCGCCCACCAGTTGTCGTCATGGGTCAGCAGGGCGGTCCAGAAGCCCAGCGCCAGGCCGAGGAGGATGAGCGCGGCTTGCCAGTCGCCCAGGCCGATGCCGCTCCAATCGAGCAGGAAGAGGGCGCCGCTGGCGAGCAGCGGGAAGCCGGCGATGGCGCGCCAATGGCGGCGGCGATCAACCAGGAACCAGGCCAGGAATCCCAGTCCCATCAGGGCGAAGACCCCGCCCCAGATGGCGTCGCCCAGGTCGCGCAGGACGCCGTTGTTTTTCAGCAGCAGGAATGCGCCCGCGGCCAGGAGGAAGAGCGCCCAAACAAGCTGATGGCTGCGTATCTTCATTTGTTGCATCCTCAGAGAGTTGGTGTTGTTGGATCATCGCCCGCGGCCGGGGGTGTGGGCGGCTGCGGCGGTTCGGGCGGGGCGTCCCAACTGTGGCGGGCGGCAAACCGCCAACCTGCGATCCACTGCCAGGTGAACGCGACACCCAGGAGGATCCACAGGCCGCGTTCCCACCAGCGCGTCGCGCTCCACGCCAGGCTGATGCAGAAGAGGGTCAGGCCCGCGGAGAAGGGGACCTGGAATCTCGGCCAATCGAACACCCGCCGCGCCTTGAGCTGGCGCTCGGCGGCCCACCAGCGGAGGTGGCTCCACGCGGCCAGGGCGATGCTCAGCCCCAGGATCCAGAGGGCGTTGCGGGCCACGCCGGGCCAATCAATCAGATCCATGCGCTATCCCAGGTATCCCCGTTCCGCCAGCCATGCCACCGCGCCGGCCAAATCAGGCTCGAAGACGACATCGGCGCGAGCGCGCAGCAGGTCGGATTTGGGGTTAACAGCGATGCGGAGCCTGGCGCAGTCGAACAACTCCAGATCCCCTTTGGTATCGCCCGCGGCCAGCGTTTGCGCCGGCGGGATCTTCAGGCGGGCCATGAGCGCCCGGGCGAACGCGGCCTTGCCCCCTTCGGGCACCCGGTTGACCGACCCGCCGTCCAGGATGCCATCGTTGGCCGTCAATTCATTGGCGAGCGCATAATCCAACCCGAACTCGGCCATGATCGGATCGGTATTGAGGGTGAACCCGGCGCTCACCAGGGCCACGACCACGCCGCGCTGCTTCAGGGAGCGCAACAGTTCCGGCGCGCCCGGCAGGAAGGGATTCTCAGCCAGCAATTGCTGGATGTAGGCGACGCGCTGGCCGGCCCAGAGGGCCGCATCGCGGCGCAGCCACTCCGCGTAACTGATGCGGCCAGCCAGGGCCGACTCACGATTCGTCGCGGCCAGGCGCTGGATGCCGAGCCGCTGGTGCAGGAATTGGTAGGGCGACTCGGCGTGTTTCAGTGTGCCGTCCACATCCAGGACGGCGAGGCGGATGATCGGCAAATGCTGCTCCGCGTCGGCGGTCGGCTAGGCCTCTTCCTCGACGTCCTCGTCGCTCTCTTCCCACTCGCTGACCATCCAGGCGCTGGCGACGATCACCTGTTTTGTGTCGTCGTCTTTGCCGAAGGCGAGATATAGACCCCCTTCGTTATCCGCCTGGTCGAAGTCGAGCAGCTCGAGGCTATCGTCCGACAGCTTGCCGATTTCCTCGTAGATGGCGTCCATGCCGGTGATCGGATCGCCGTCGGGATCGGGGTAGACCGACGCCACGTACAACTCCAGCGCCAGCCCGCCTTCGAAGAGCAGGTCCACATCGAAGAAGGTGCGATTCTCCGGCGTCACCGGCTCCTCGGCATCTTCATCGCCGAGAGAGGTGTCCCACAACTCCAGACCAGCGACCGGGAGGCCGACGAATTCACTAAGCTCGGCCTGGCGATCATCGTCCAACTCGGTGTAATATTCATTGCTGTCGTCGCCGGGCTCGAAGACCTCGATGGGCTCGTCTGTGCCATTGTTTTTCATGATATGCTCCTGGTGGAAGTAACTAACCGATCCATTATATCATGGATCGGTGCGGGAGCGAATTTGAGCGCGCGCGTTGTCAGCAGTCCCAAATATGGCGTGTCACGCTTTGCGTGAGCGGGTCTACGGCTCAACACCCGTTGCGGCGAGTCTCTAGCGAAGAATCTGCGGCCCCGCAGCGAAACTCTTCGCTGGAAGTACGCCGTAACGGACTGTGCGTAGTCAACCCGCTCAGAACTTGTCCTGAGAGAAACGAAGGAGTGACATCGTCGCCTGACTCATATTTGGAATTCCTGGCGCGTTGTCTGTGCACTTGACCTGGAATACAATCTGGGATAATATCAGCGCAATCCTGGTACAGGATCCGACAGATGAGTGAAACCAAACGCCTTGAACTCCCGATCGCCGGCATGGACTGCGCCGAGTGCACCACGCATGTGAAGAACGCCCTGGCCGCGCTGCCCGGCATACAGGTGGTGGAGGTCTTCCTGGCTTCCGAGCGCGCCAGCCTGCGCTACGATCCGGCGCAGGTGGATCTCGCGGCCATGCGCCGGGCGGTCGCCGCGGCTGGCTACACTATCCCGAAGCGCGCGGCCGACCTACCGGCGGGCCGCGGCGAGTTGGCCGCGTTCAACCGCCGCGTGCTGACCCTGCTGGGCGTGGTCTTCGGCGCGGTCCTCTTCATCGTCGTGGCCGGCGAGTGGTTCGGCCTGCTGGAGCGGCTCACCGAGCGCGTCCCCTGGCCGGTCGGGCTGGCGATCGTGCTCGTCGCGGGCTATCCCGTCTTTACCAACGTCATCCGCGCCGTGCTGCGTCGCCAGATCATCTCGCACACACTGATGACCCTGGGCGTTATTGCGGCGCTGGCCGTGGGCCAGTGGGCTACCGCCGCGGTGGTGGTCTTCTTCATGCGCGTGGGCGATTACGCCGAACGCTTCACGACCGAGCGGGCGCGGCGCGCGGTCAGGGATCTCAGCGCGCTGGCCCCGCGCGTGGCGCGCGTGGCGCGCGACGGCGCGGAGCGCGAGCTGCCGTTGGCCGAAGTGAGGCCGGGCGACATCGTGATCGTGCGGCCGGGGGAGAGCATCCCGGTGGATGGCGAAGTGGTGACAGGCCACGCGACGGTGGATCAGTCGGCGATCACCGGGGAGGCGCTGCCGCGCGAGGCCGGGCCGGGCACGCATGTGTACGCGGCGACCCTGGCGCAGGGAGGCCATCTACGCGTCCGCACGACGCATGTCGGGCCAAATACTACTTTCGGCCGCGTGATCACGATGGTGGAGGAGGCCGAGGCGCGGCGGGCCGATGTGCAACGGATCGCCGACCGGTTCTCGGCTTACTACCTGCCGATTGTGGCCGCGATCGCGGCCCTGACTTTCCTCCTGCGCCGCGACCCGCTGGCGACCGCGGCGGTGTTGGTGGTGGCCTGCTCCTGTTCGATTGCGTTGGCGACCCCCATCGCGATGCTGGCGTCCATCGGCGCGGGAGCCAGGCGCGGGCTGCTGATCAAAGGGGGCCGCTATCTGGAACTGCTGGCGCGGGCCGATGTGCTGTTGATTGACAAGACCGGCACCTTGACCCTCGGCCGGCCGCAGGTGACCGATGTCGTGCCCCTGGCCGCGCCGGGCGTAGACGCGAGCCGCCTGTCGGAGGGCGAGCTGCTCCGGCTGGCCGCGTCCGCCGAGCGCTACTCCGAGCATCCGCTGGCCGAGGCGGTACGTCGCGCGGCGGCCGGCCGCGGCCTATCGCTGGCCGAGCCGGCCGACTTTGCGGCGCTGCCGGGGTTGGGCGTGCGGGCGCGCGTGGACGGCGCCGAGATCGTCGTGGGGAACCGCCGAATGATGGGACAAGTCGAGGCTGTCCCACAGGCGGATGAACTGGCGGCGCAAGGAAAGACCTTGCTCTGGATCGCCAGGGACGGCGCGCTGATCGGGCTGATCGCAGTGGCCGACACGCTGCGCGAGGAAGTCCCGGCGGCGCTGACCGCGCTGCGCGAGCTGGGCGTGCGGCGCATCGAGCTGCTGACCGGCGACAACGCGCAAGCCGCCGCGGCCCTGGCCGGACAGCTCGGCGTGGCGTATCGCGCCGGGCTGCTGCCGGAGGACAAGATCCGCATCGTCCGGGAATACCAGGCGCAGGGTCATCGGGTCGTGATGGTGGGCGACGGGGTGAACGACGCGCCCGCGCTGGCGCAAGCCGAGGTGGGCATCGCCATGGGCGCCGGCGGGACCGCGGTGGCGGTCGAGGCCGCGCACATCGCGTTGCTGCGCGAGGATTGGCGGCTCGTCCCGCAGGCCTTTCGCATCGCCCGGCGCACGATGCGGAGCGTCAAGATGAACCTGGCCTTCACCGCGGCCTACAACGTCGTCGGCCTGACGCTGGCCGCGCTGGGCATCCTGCCGCCCATCCTCGCGGCCGCGGCCCAATCGCTGCCCGACCTGGGCATCCTGGGCAATTCGTCGCGGTTGCTGCGGCAGGAGTAGATGATTCTCATGCGCGCTCGCGCAGGAGCGCCAGCGCACGGTCGCGCAGCAACTCGAAGCTGCCCGCGGCCACCATGAAGTTGCTGCCGTAGAATTTGTAGGCCATGTCCACCTCATAGCCGCCCTCGGCATAGACCTCCGCCGGGGGCAGATAGCCGATATCCCCATTCGCGTAACCGACCACATAGGTGCGCGGGCCGAACGCTGCCCGCAGATCGGTCGCCATGCGCGAAAACACCTCGCCGGAGATCGCCACGAACGAGGCCGGCCCGATGTGCACGACCTGCAAGTCCACCTCGACCCCGGTTGGCGCGCGGCCGGACGCGAGCGCGGCCAGCGTCTCATCCCGCCACTGATCGTAAGCCCGCCGCGCCCGTTGCCAGAAGAGCAGCTCCGGCGCGCATTCGGCAATCGCCCGCTGATACTCGCGCGCGACTTCATCTGGCGTCAGGGTCGCATACGGCAACTCGACCGTCGTCAGGACGCTCGCCAGGGTCGAGTCTGTGCAAGGGACGAGGCTCGTCTCGGCCGTGTAGACAACCGAGCCGCCGAGCCGCCGGCCGAATTGCTGGGCCACGCGATGATCCGAGGTCTGCGCTGGCGGGTTCACGTTGCCGCAGCCGCCATTGGTGAAGAGCATAGTTGGCGCGCCCGGCAGGCGCTCTCGGATATGCGTGGCCGCCAGACCCGCGGCATCGCTGGAGATGTGCCGATTGTCCGGCCCCAACGCGGTGTTGTGCATAGCGTAGTTCGCGAGGACCGCCGCGTGCGAGCCGTCCGCGCTGCGCCACGACAGCACGGGCAGAGCGGGATCCATATGCGAGTGGGGACTGAGCGCCCGGCGATCGGCCGCCAGGTAGCAGACGCCTTCACCGAAATGGAGCGTGGTCTCGACCGGTTGCGATGCAGCCGCGCGCGCCGCACTGACGAAATGATCCGCCAGCCCGCTCATGTAGGCCGCATCCACGGCGCCCGTCTCGCGCAGCGTGGTCACGGTGGCTGGCCCGGCGTGCGTGTGTGTGGCGCTGACAAGGATCTGCCGTTCTTCGAGGCCCAGCTCTGCGGTCAGGCGTTGGCGCAGGCCGCGCACCCAGAAGCCATCGTAGCCGATGAGGTCGGCATGCAGCCACAGCAGCCTCTCTCGCCCTTCTTCCAGGAAAAGGCCGCGCACATACAGATCGTCATGAACACCCACCGATGGCTGCACCCGTGCCGCATAACCGCACAACTCGACACCCACTGGCGGGGTGATGCAAACCTGGCTTGTCCCACACCTCATCTCGGCCACTCCTTGTCCGCATAGGATTTCAGTGGAATCTTGGCAGGACGTCGCGGTGCGCCGCGATCAACTCGTCCAGCACCGACAGCGCGGCCTGCTTGTCCGCGATTGCGGGATCAACACGGATCGCCTCTCGCAGCGCCGCGCGATCTCCCCGCGCCGCGCCTTCAGCGACCAGTTCATGGACATCCGAGACGCGGCGGCATAGCTCACCCAAGCAGCCGGGCAAACGGCCGACCTCGACCCCGCGCACCGTGCCTCTCTCCGCCAGGGCCGGGACCTCCACGATGCGGCCGTCCGGCAGGTCGGTGAGATAGCCCGCGTTGGGCAGGTTGATGATCGGCACGCGCAGCGGCGTGTTGGTCGCCAACGCCAGCGCCACCTCGGCCGGATGCTCCCAACTGCCGCCGGTCAGATGGGTGCGCCAGTCGAGCTCGCCGGCCGCGATGGCGCGCAAGGCCCGCAGACGTTCCTCCCGTTCGGCCGCGTCGCCGTGGAAGGGCGGCCGCGTGCTGTAGCGGGCGGCGGGGTCGGGCGGCAGATATTCGGCCATGTGACCGCCGCCGGAGACGCCGATCCCACCGTACTCGGCCAGCCACTTGCGCAGCCGAGGGAAGTCACGGCCATCGCCTGAGCGAATAGCGGCTTCCACGACCGGATGAAGATTTTCGCCCGTCGCCCGGTCGTGGATGGAGATCAGCCAGGCGAAGTGGTTTAGCCCGGCGGTCACGACCTCGAGCTCCTCGTGCCGGCGGCCGACCAGCCGGCCGAGCCATTCATAGCCGTGCGCGCCGCCCTGCGCCACATTGCAGAAGCCGTAGGCCCGGATCGGGGTGAAGCGGCTGACCGCGGTGATGATCCGCGGCATCGGGTTGGTCACATCGAGCAAGACCGCTGCGGGGCAAAGCTCGGCCATGTCCGTGCACACATCCAGCGCCAGCGAGATCGTGCGCAGGGCATAGCTCAGCCCGCCCAGCCCGCCGCACTCCCGGATTTGGTCGGGCAGCCCCGCGGCCTGCAGGATGTCGTGGTCTAGCCACCAACGCCGAGCGCCTTCCGGCGCAGCCGAGAGGATGACGAAGTCCGCGCCCGGCAGCGCGGCCCGGCGGTCGGCGGTGACGCTGAGCCGCCAATCCGCTCCCACCTCGGCGGCCATCCGCCGGCCCACCCCCGCCATCGCCTCGGCCGCCGCCAGATTCAGATCCACCAGGGCCAGCTCGCCCGGCACGCTTTGCGGTCCTTTGACGATGGCATCCAACAGCACCGTGGGCGCGAAGACGTAGCTTCCCGCGCCGATGAGAACGATTTTCATGGGTCATCTCCCTCGCCCGGCTGTCGCTTCCACTAACAACGCGTCCGCCCGGTACGCCGCGATCTCCTGCACCTGCTTGATGATCACTGCGGGATTGCCGACCACCACTGCGCCATCCGGCACATCGCGCACCACCACTGCGCCCGCGCCCACCAGCGCGCCCCGGCCGATCGTCACCCCCGGCAGGAGGGTCGCGTTCGCGCCGATTTTGGCGCCGGCCAGGAGGCGCGGGCCGGCCAACGTCTCTTTGACATCGCGGCCGCGCGGATAGCGCGCGTTGGTGAACACGACACACGGTCCCACCCAGGCGTCCTCTTCCAAGACCGAAAACTCCGGGATGAAGACGTTCGAATGGATGCGCACCCGCGCGCCAAGGATCACATGATGCTCGATGATTGAATGCGAGCCGATGCTCACATCATCGCCCACCTGATTCAGCTCGCGCAGCAGCACGGCGTGCCCCGTCTGGAAACGCGCGCCGATCACGTTGCCGGCGTAGATGACCGTATGCGACCGGATCACCGCGGCCGGCCCGATGCGCGTTGCCAGCGCCCCCGGCTCAGCCCCGCGCGGCGGCTCGCCGATCACCACAAACGGGCCGATCACCGTGCCCTCGCCGATCGAGACATTGGGGTGAATGCAAAATGCAGAATGCAGAGTGCAGAATGCCGATTCGCTCATTTGCTCACTTGCCGATTTGCTGATTTGCAATTTGCAATTTGCCATTCACCATCCGTCATATCCACGGGCCGGCCCGTGCGCGCCGATTCATAGATCGCCAGCACGAGCGCGACCGACCGCCGCGCCTCGAGGCCGTTGGTCTTCGGCGGCCGGTCCTCGCGCACCGCGGCGATCATGTCCGCGATCACCGCGCTGTGGCTGGTGCCGTAGACCGACGCCGGGTCCAATTGGTCGCGCGTCAGCAGCTCCTTCTCGTGCTCCAGCTCCCCTTCGACCTTCCAGATGGTCTTGCGATTCAACGCTGTACCGCCCACCTTGATCGAGCCGCGCTCGCCGAACACCGCCACCGAGCCTTCCATGTTCTCCGGATAGGTGATCGTGGAGCCTTCAATCGTGCCGAGCGCGCCGCTCTGGAAACGGATCACGGCAACCCCGGTATCCTCCGCCTCCATCCGGTGCGCCAGCGTGGCCGTGTAGGCGAAGACGCTCGCCGGCGCGCCCATCAGCCATTGCAGGGCGTCAATGTGGTGGATGGACTGGTTCATCAGCGCGCCGCCATCCATCGCCCAGGTGCCGTGCCACTCGTCCTCGTAGTATTCCTGGGGCCGATACCAGCGCACGGTCGCGCTGCCGAGCAAGAGCCGGCCCAACCGGCCGCTGTCTACGACCTGGCGTAAATCCCGCATCGGCGGGTTATAACGATTTTGCAGCACCACGCAGAGTTTGCGGCCGGTCTCCGCCGCCACCCGGATCATCGCATCCGCGTCCGCCAAGGCCAGGGCCATCGGCTTCTCGACGATGACATGCTTACCGGCCTGCATCGCCGCGATCGCCATGCCGGCGTGCAGCCCGCTCGGCGTACAGATGCTAACCACGTCAATATCGTTGCGGTCCAACAGCCGGCGGTATTCGGTGTAGGCCGTCGCGTGATATTCCTTTGCAAAACGATCGGCCCGAGAAGCGCGAATATCGGCCACGGCGACCAAGGTCGCGCCCTCTAGTTGCGCAAACGACTCGGCATGGCGTGGGGCCACCCGGCCGCACCCGATCAACCCAAAATGTAACTCATCCATCATGATTTCCTTGTCCTTCGACATCCTTCGACTACGCAGCCAAAAACCGGCTGCTCCGCTCAGGATGCTTTCGCCCAGATTATGAAAAGTTTGCCTGCGCCAGCCGCTCGAAATGCGCCACGTAGCGGCGGGCCAATTGCGGCCAGCCCAATTCGGTCTCGATCATTTGTCGGCCCGCGGCGCCCAGCCGGCCCCGCAGGGCCGGATCGGTCGCCAACGCGGCCAATGCGCCGGCCAGCGCGGCGTCATCCGCCTCGGGCACGAGAAAACCATTGTGGCCGTCGCGGATCGCCAACTCGTTGCCGGCCGCGATCGTGCCCACCACCGGCTTTGCGCACGACATCGCATCCAGCACGGTCACGTTCAGGCCGTCGGCCGGATGCGTCACCGAGGGCATCACGAGCGCATCCGCCATGTTGTAGTAGACGCCGATTTGATCGGCCGGCACATTGCCCACCCAATGTACGCGCGCCCCTAGACCCAGCTCGCGGCCCAACGCCTGCCACTCGGCCCACAGATCGCCTTCGCCCACCAGCACGAGATGGATTGCAGATTGCAGATTGCAGATTGCAAATTGCAGTTTTGCCGATTTGCTATTTGCTATTTGCGCCGCCGCGCGCAGCAGCCGGTCGAAGCCTTTTTTGTAGACCATCCGGCCGACCGCCAGGAAGACGACCGCGTCTTCCGGGATGCCCAGTCGGCCGCGCAAATCCGCCGTGCCGCGGGCGTCGGGTCGGAGCGCCTGCGGATCCACCCCGTAGGCGATCAGGTCGAAGCGGGCCGGGTCGGCGCCCAGGTCGTGGATCGCGACATCGCGCAGCGCGGCCGAATTGGCCGTGATCAGCCCGGCCGTGTCGAAGGCGTAGCGCGCCATCCGGCGAAAGAGCGGATTGGCCGCGGCCACGGTAGCATCGGAGCCGGGGATGGAGACCACCAACGGCACGCGGCGGCGGCGCGCAACGACCGCGGCGATGAAGCCGTTCGGCAACGCCCAGTGCGCGTGGAGCACATCGGGCTGCTCTCGAGCCGCCCACCGCGCGACCGCCCCGATGCCGGCCAGGAACATGCCGGGCGCCAACAGATAGGCGACGCGGCGCAACGCGACATCGGCGCGCATGGTGCGCATATAGCCGAGCTGATGCCACCCCGCCACCGGCGCATAGCGGTACAATTCTAGCTGCACTCCCCCCTCTCCTGCCAGGAGAGAGGGGTAGGGGGGTGAGGTGTACGCCGGATCCCACGGCGCCAGCACCGTCACCACGTGGCCCTGGCCGGTCAGTTCCTCGCAAAGCGCCTGGACGAATCGGCCCGAAAAATCGCCCCGGTAGCGCGGGTAATTGTGGGTCAAGACGCCGATCTTCATCTCACCCCGCCGACTCCTGACCCCTGCCCCCTGCCACCGCCCGCTCCAATTCGCTCAACCGCTCGCCCTGCGTGACGATCAACTCGGCCAGGAAGCCGATCAGGAAAAGCAAGAGGCCGGCGATCGCCAGGCCGCCCGCGGCCCAAAACAAGGGCCGGATTTGGGTCTGCGCGACCAGCCAGAACACGAGAAGGCCAGCGTAGATCGCGGCGCTGAACAGCAACGCGGCCAGCCCCAGCCCGCCGAAAAACCGCATCGGCGCGGCGCTGAAGGTCAGCAGGAACCAGATGACGATTACATCCAGCAGGGAGATCGGGATGCGGCTGAAGCCGAATTTTGAGCGTCCCGAACGGCGGCGCTGCCAGGGGGTCGGCGTTTCGCCGATGCGATAGCCCTGGTGCGCAGCAATGTGCAGGAGGAAACGGTGCCAGTCGGAGCGAAGGGGGGGCAGCGTCTCGATGACTTCGCGGCGGAAGCCCTTGATCCAGTTCATGTCGTGCAGCGTCAGGCCGAACAGCCCGCGCGAGACCGCGTTGTAGATCCCGGAGGCGAAGACCTTGCCCTCTTTCCGGCCCTGCCGCCAGCCCGATACGACATCGTACCCTTCTTTGAGCTTGCCGAAGAGCAAAGGGATGTCGGTCTCGGGGTCCGATTCCAGGTCGGCGGGCAGGAAGAGCACGTACTCGCCCCGCACGGCCCGAAAGCCGGTCTGCAATGCGGCGGTCAAGCCCCGGTTGCGGCGGTGGTGGATGACCCGCAGGAAGGGATGCTGGTCGGCCAGCCCGTCCACGAGCGGGCCGGTGCCATCGGTGGAGCCGTCATCTATGAAGATCAGCTCGCCCTCATCGGCGGCGAGGCCGAGCGCGGCGAACGCGCGGCCGACGCGCGCCACCAGCTCGGCCGCGTTGCCGGCCTCATTGCGCGCGGGAACGAGCACCGAGAGCTGCGGCGCGGGATCAGCCCGCAGCCCGGTCGCGCTGCGGAGCACGGTTTGCGGATGCGTCATGCGTGAATCGTTTTCTCATTTCCGTCATCCGCCCGCGACTCGGTTAGCGCGTCACAAACGCGTTCACCGCCTCGGCAACTCGCGCCTGTTGCGCGGGGGTGATCTCCGGATACATCGGCAGCGAAAGCACCTGATCGGCGGCGGCCTCGGCCACGGGGAACGCGCCGCGGCCCAGCCCCATCGCGCGATAGACCGGCTGCAAGTGCATGGGGATCGGATAGTGGATCACCACGCCAATGCCGGAGCGCGTCAGGTGGCCGGCCAGCTCGTCCCGACCTGTCCAGCGGATGACATAGGAATAATACGCATGGCGATTATACTCGCGTTCCGTCGGAGTGACAACCTCGCTGCCCGCAAACAACTCGTTGTAGCGCTGTGCGGCCGCGCGCCGCCGCGCCACCCATTCAGCCAGGTGCGGCAGCTTGGCACGGAGGATCGCGGCTTGCAAGGCGTCTAGCCGATAGGCCCAGCCAAGCTCCACATGCTCGTACTTGCCCATCCGGCCATGATCGCGCAGCCGGCGCACACGCGCCAGGATCTCCGGGTCGTCGCTCGTCACCAGGCCGCCGTCGCCGTAGCACCCCAGGTTCTTGGACGGGTAGAAACTGAAGCAGGCCGCATCCGCCAACGACCCGCACGGCCGGCCGCGATAGAGCGCGCCGTGGGCCTGCGCCGCGTCCTCGATCACTCGCAGGCCGTGACGCCGCGCCACGGCCAGGATCTCGTCCATGTCGGCCGCCTGCCCGTAGAGATGCACCGGCACGATCGCCCGGGTGCGCGGGGTGATGGCCGCCGCGATCTTGGCCGGGTCCAGGTTGCAGGTGTCCGCCTGGATGTCCACGAAGACCGGCGTCGCGCCGGCCTGGGCCACCGCTTCGGCTGTCGCATAGAAGGTGTGCGGCGTCGTGATCACTTCGTCGCCGGGGCCGATGCCGCACGCCAGGAAGACCAGGTGCAGGGCCGCCGTGCCCGACGCCACCCCCACCGCGCCCGCCACCCCCACATAGCGCGCAAACGCCTCTTCGAACGCCGCCACCTCTGGTCCCTGGATGAAGCTGGTGTTGTCCAGGACATGTTGGATCGCGGCGTCAATCTCGGGCTTGATGCTCAGATATTGCGCTTTCAGATCCGTCAACGGTATCTCAATCACGCCGTCACCCCTAACACACCCAGGAGCCTTTGGATCTCCTGCTCGGTCTGCCGAATTTCGGCCAACACGGCCGGTGCGACATTCAGCAAGTCGCGGGCGCGGATGACCTCCAGGTCAACCAGGCGCGCCCGTTTGACGTTAAGTTGTTCGATCAGCGCGGCCGCGTCGCGCACGGCCGCCGGCGCCGGCGGCGACGTCAGGGCGCCGGCCGATCGGTCTTGGCGCGCGTCCGGACCAACCGGCGCGCGTGGCCCTTGACCGGCGGTGCGCCGGCCTTCGGCGCCGCCGGTCCCGCCGGGCCGCCGCTGCTCCGCGGCCAACCACTTCGCCAGGAACTGGTTGCCGATCATCAACTCATCCCCTTCACGCCGCAGATAGCCCAATGGCTCGATCTCGCGCAGACTCGCTTGCACTTCGGGCGCTGCCCGGCTCAGCGTCTCGGCAAGCGCCGCCTCAGTCACCCGCCCTTGCTCATGCACCGCCCACACCAGTCTCTGCTCGGCCGGGGATAGCAGGCCGAAGTCGTTGGTGAGAAAACCACTGAGCAGCGGGTCCACGACCAGATCAGCCGCCTCAATCGGACGCAAATACCCCTCCGGCTGAAAGATGCGGGAGCAGAGCAGTTGCACGAGATAGGGATGGCCGTCGGTCAGAGCGTAGATGGCATCAACCATCGCGGGGGCGGCCCGCACCGGCTCGTCGGCCTGCACCTGTGTCACCAACGCCCGCACGCTCTCCAGGTCGAGGCGGCCCAAGGTCTGCGACATGTCGAACCCGGCCAGAAAGGACGAAGTGGGCCAGTTCTTGCACACTTCGTGCAACTCGTAGATCCGCCGCGTCGAGACGGCGACCACACGTAGCCCTGCGCCGCGTGTCAGTTCGGCGTGCAGACGTTGAGCCAGTTCCGGCTCGGCGCGGGTGATGTTGATCAACACCTCGGTCTCGTCACAGAGCAAGAGCAGCTCGCGGCCGGTGCTGCGCACAGCCCGCCGCAACGGCGGCAGCAGCGTCAAGACGTTTTCATCGTTCGCCAGCTCTTTGGGCAGCCCAAGCGCCAGAATCTCATCGAGCCGTTCCTGCAACGCATCAACCAGGTAGCGCCCCAGGCTGGCGAACGTGTTGCAGCCTTGCATGTCCCAGAAGATCGGGAGCAACTGGCATTCGCCTGGCTCTTCCGAGAGGGTGATGGCTTCCAACTGGCGCAAAAGCGAGGTCTTCCCGATGCGTCGGTTGCCGATCACCCAATGCGCATTAGCCTCCCCATATAACAGGCCGTCCAGGAGACTCCGCCGACCATAGTGCTTGCGCCCAGACACGTATGGCCCGGTGACATAGGGATTACGCATAGCGCCTATTCCTTGAGTGGTCGCATTTGTTCGACAACATCGTCTGCGGTCTGCACATCCGCCAGCGTGATGCGCGTGCGTCCGGCGCTGAGCATCTGGTTGACCGCCTCCAGCGCGTACTGTTGGAGCCGGTAAGGTCGGCCATCGGAGTGCGCCACCACAAACTCCATCGCATCCGGTTCCCACTCGTACACGCCGCGCACCGGCTCGGTGAGCAACTGCCGGGCTTGTGCGGCGTCGAACGGCTCCAGGGGGAACTCGTAGAAGAGATTATACCACGGGCTTTCCAGACGATCCCACGCCTTGCTGATCTGGACGCCGGCCACTACTGCGCCCAGGTGTTGCGCCAGGGGGCTCATGAAGACCCGGCGCAACTGCAACTGGATGAGCCGGCTATAGCTGTCAATCGCATCCATCTCGTCAATCAACAGGATGATCCGTACCTGCCGCGGGGCCACGATCGGTTTCAGCGCCTCAATGATTCCCCGCAGATCCGCGCTGAACTCGCGATCGCCATATTGCTGCGGGTTGCACTGCAAGAATTGCAACTGCGGCGGCGCGGCCGTCAGATAGGCTTGCAGCATCCCCCAAATCGCATCCATGAGCAGATAGAACAGGCGATCTTCCGATGTTCCCTCCAGATCCACCGACACGGGGATGAAGCTCCATTCAGGATCATCGGCTTCGCGCAACGCCTGGCCCAACTGGTATAGCAGCGTCGTCTTGCCCATGCGCCGCTCGCCATGGATCATGATGCTGTTTTGGTGCAGCGTGTTAACGATCTTACGCAGCAGCGCGTCGCGGCCGAAAAACATATCGGCCTGCCGCACCGGCTCACCCGAAATGTAGGGGTTGAAATGCCGTTCGAGCGCCTCGCGCCGCCGCGCCATTTCAGCGGCGGCGCGCACGCGCGCCGCCTGGCGCGTCCGTAAGCCGACGCCGCCCGCCGATGCCAGGCCGCCGATCGCAATCAAGGTCAGCGCCAGCATGGCGATCAGCGCATCCCTTGATATGGTATAGCCGCCGGGCAACCGCACAAAGGTCGGTACCGTGATCGTCACTTCCACAGGCGGCGAGTAGTTCAGCGCGTCGTCGCGCGCCCAGGCGCGCAGCCGGTAGACGCCAGGCGCCAGGCGTCGCTCGCCCAACATCACCTGGCCGATGAGATGCGTCTGGGGCGTCGAATCAATCCCCTCCAATTGGGTCAAGAATCTGATCCGATCGGGCGGCGTAGCCAGATCCCCGCCGCGTAGTTGCATTTGTTTGAGGATATCAGATGTCAGGAACACTCGGCCGTCCACCGGCCGGGTCAGGTTCACCGACTCGATCCGCACCCACGGCGCTTGTTTCTCGGGCGTGTAGCGGACGATCCCGTTCGCCGTGCCGATCCAGACAGATCCGACCGGCCCCGGCGCGATCACGAGCGTCTCTGGGTTGGGCAGGGCATCTCCGGTGTACGACTGCCAGGTTCGACCGTCATACCGGGCAAAACCCTGGCGCGTGCCGATCCACAAGCTGTTTTCCAGGTAGCGCAGCGCCAGGATGCGCGGGGTAGGCAACGGCGCGTCAACGCGCTGCCATCGTCCGTCCGTCTGACGCCACAGGCCGTCATCATATGTCGCGACCCAGAGCGCGCCATCCGGGCTGACAACAATGCCATTCACAATGATGCTGCTGAAGGCCGCGCCGCCGGGCGTGGTCACCGCGGTGAGTTGATCATTGACCAGCCGCCAAAGCCCATCCTGTTCTGTGCCGAACCACAGCGTCCCGTCGTTGGTACGCTGGACGGCATTCACGCGTTTGCCGGCCAGGCCGGCGATCGGCTGAAAGCCTCCCTTCTCATCGAAACGGCTGGCGCCGCCCTGCATCGCAAACACCAGGGCGCCGGCTGTATCCTGCGCTATCGAGTACACGGGCAGCCCGGCAATGCCGGAAGAGACCCCGTAGAAGGTCAGCTTCCCATTAGACTCCTGAAAACCGATCCCGGTTCCGGTCGCGATCCACAGCCGCCCTTTCGTATCTTGATACAGCGTAATCACCCGATTATCTGGCAACCCCTTGCTCGTGGTCACTCGCTGCCAGGTCTGGCGATCCCATGAGAGCAATCCGTTGTACTCGGTGCCTGCCCAGGTACGGCCCTCACTGTCCATCAGGATCGCGTTGATACGCTGCCCAAGCACCGCCTCATCCCGGATCGCCTGCCAGGCCTCCTCATCGTAACGACTGACACCAGCCTGAGTGCCCAGCCAAAGGCTGCCATCATCCGCGAAAGCCAACGCCCGGATGTACTCGTCAACCAATCCACCGGGCTGACTGCTCAGCCAACCGTCGAGGGTCTCGGGCGCACGCACATCACGGGCAAAGAACAGGCCGTCATCCGTACCCACCCATAGACGATTGCGGCGATCCTGCGCAATCGCAAACACCTGCACCCGTTCGACGCCTTCGACCAACGTTTGCGTTCGCCAGTTGCCGCCTTGATGGACGAACATCCCCGCATCGGTTCCAGCCCACACCTGGCCGGCCCGGCCCAAATGCAACGCATAGACGATGCCGGTGGGCGCATTGACCGCGGCAAGCGCCTTCCAGGCCCCATCGGCCTCGCGGCGCCAAACCCCCTTTCCGCCAGTCCCGGCAAACAAAACGCCGGCGGAATCCATCCGCAAGGCCCAGATCGTGATCCCCTCCAGCCCCTTCTCCGACGCAACCCGTTCGCCATCCAGGAAGGCCAGCCCTTTGGCCGTTCCTACCCATAGACCGCCGCCATTGTTGGCAGGCAAGAGCGCCCGGACATCGTTGTCCGGCAGACCTTGCGCCGTCGTCCACGGCCGCGCACAGGCGCTGCCATCGGCCGCGCACCGCCCAACGCCGCTGAACTGTGTGCCAAACCACAGCGCGCCATCGCCCGTCTGTGCGATGACGCGTATCCGGCCCGCCGGAAGGCCATCCCGCTCGGTGAACGACTGCCAGTTACCGTTGTAATGGCTGGCGCCAGCATCTGTGCCAAACCACAGCGTTCCGTCTTGCGCCTTGAAGACCGCGGCGACATTTCCAGATCCCAGACCATCGTTAGTTGTAAACGTTTGCCACAGATCACCTGGGCCGCCTCCGGCGTACGCGCTTCGCGCCCCAATCAGCAAACTCAGCGCGGCCAGTACCCAGACCATCACCCAACGGCGCCGAATGAATATCGCCATCGCTGCTCCTTGTATGTGCAAGATCTCGCAAAACTCAGTAGTCTTACGGATACCAATCTTTATCAATTCTGCTATTGTGATATCTGCCCGTAACTTTTCGGCGGCTGCAGCGTCCTAGAAAATGTAGAATGTGCTTCTTGGTAGTGGATTTTGCAACAAATACCCCATAGAATGGGGATGTATGAATCCTATAAATGGGCAGAACAGATGGGCAAAGTATCTGTTCATTCCCCGGCAGACGTGGTAAACCATCATATGAGCATCTTGACATCGTCGTGACCCCGGCGATGGGCGGGGTGGTGAAGAATGAACGCCACGGCGTATCGGGATCTCATCGGAGAAACACAAGGTGGACAGATATGATTGCCAAATACACACTCTTCATCCTGATCATCGTCGGCCTGCTCCAGTTCGCGTCCCCCGGCACAAGCCACGGGGCGACCAACTGGACTGAACGCATGGAAGGCCCGACCACCATCCCCGCGCTGCGTTCGCAAGAATCCGTCCTTGAGAAGATAGGCACCGGCCCAGCCGCGGCGGTCAAGTGCCCAAGCGTCTATGTCGTCCGCTATGGTGAAACGCTCTACTCGATTGCGGCGCGCTGTGGCACCAACGCCGCCGCCTTGATGCGAGCGAATGGGCTGCGCTCGGCGCGGGTCTGGCCAGGCCAGCGGCTCTATATCCCGGCCGTCAAGTCAACCCGGACGCCCTGACCCACGCCGTCCATGTATCGCACGTCTGTGCCATGATAACGTGCTCGACAAATCACAAGTCGCTCGCCATGATAACACAAGAATTGAAAAAGTGCAATTCAGTTATTTGACGATCCACACCCTCGACAGCGCCGCAGCCGCCTGCGGCGCTGTGATTGACATCCCCTTGGCTACCTGCCCTACGCGCCACCCACTCACGGCTTCTTGAGCCGTGCCGGATCCCGCACCCACGATGCCGATCAAGGCATGTCCCCAACGGAAACGCCCGCGCAGATCCGTGCCTGAACCCAACGAGCGGAGCGCATCCACCGTTTCCGGCCCCAGGTTCAGCGAGGCTTCGTCACGGATGGCGGCCGCCACGACCGCGCCGGCCGGCAGGCCGCGCACCCAGTCGGCCAGCCGGCGCGCGGCCGTAGCGTCGGCGTGGGTGTCGAACGCGGCCGCGGCGAGCACGCGGCCATCGGCCGGGCTGAGCGCCACCAGATTATAGCCGCGGCGGTTGGGGGAGCGGTCCACGCCATCCACATAGATGTGGGCGAAGTCGCCTGTTTCCTGACCGGCGCTGCGCACCACGAGCGAGACAGGCGCTGGCGGGGCGGTCTCGCCCGTCGGCGTCGAACGGGCAGTCTCCCCCGCCACGGGACTGAGCGTCGCAAAGCGCAGCCGGACATCGCTGAGGGGCGGCCGCGCCCGATCGGGCGGCAGATCGAAGGTCACGGAATGTCGCTCCATGGCGACCGGCGCGACGCCCGCGGCGCGGCCATCCACCAGGAGCGTTACCTCCTGGCCCGGCGCCAGCGCCCACATGTCGAGGCGCACCTGTTGGGCATCCTGGCCCAGCGGCAATAGCAGCCGGGCCTCGTGGCGCTGCGCGTAAACTGCGTCCCCCAGCCCCGGCGGGCTCCACCCCTCGGCCAGGATCAGCCGGCCCGCGTCGGTCGCGACGGCGAAGGAGTCGGGCGGCGTCAGATCGCCCGTCACCTGATAGAGCGCCAGCGGCCCTTCCTCCGCGACGAGGGCTGTGGGCAGCAGGCTGTGTAGGGCCGCCTCTGCCGTTGCGGGCAGCTTGTCCCGGTGCACCATCACGTAACGAATTGCCCATGTCGCCGCCCAGTCGCGGGCGCGGGCCGCCTCTGCCGGGGTGATCGGGCTGTCGGCCAACGCAGCGCGCAGCGCGTCATGCTGCGACAGATCGGCGGCGTTCGTCTCCGCGATCAGCCGGGCCAGGGTCGGATCCTCGCTGAAGAACTGAAACTTGAACTCCGGGTTCCGCGAGGTGTTGCCGCCGAGCACCCGCTTGCCGTGCGCCGTTTGGTTCCAAAGCGTCTGCATGATAACGAGATCGCTCTTGCCGGCCACGCGCGCGCCGTTGCGCCAGCCCGGCGGCAGCTCGAGCAGGACGAAGTCGCCGGCGACATCCGCCACCCGATCATACAGTCGCGGCACGCTCAGGTCAGACATCGGCAGCGGCGTGGAGAGGTGCTCGAAGAGGAGGAGAATCAGGAGACCCGGCGCCAGGCGGTCGGGCCGATGGGCGGCAAGGCGCGGCGAGCGGGCGACTCGCATCAGGAACGCGGCCGCGCCGTCCGCCACCAGCGGCGCAAGACACACCAGCAGCATGACGCTGTAGCGGCTGGGATAGCGGTTCCCCTTGTAAAACGGCAATTGGGCCACCAGGTCGAAGGGCAGCGGCACGCGCAGATCATGGCCCGCCACGCGCAGGCTAGGCCCCAGGGTGAGCAGGAAGAACACGCACGCGGCGAACGCCCAAAACCACGTCTGCGGGCGGCGCCGGCCGCGCCAGAGGCCGGCCGCAGCAAGCGCCAGCGTGGTATAGCCCAGATAGATCTGCTGGCCTTTGTTCACCGGGAAGTGGCTGCCGTCGGGCCGCGGAGCGGAATCGTTCGCCACGCGGCGGGTCAGCCCGCCCAGCAGCGGATGCAGTTGCGTCGGGAGCGCGTAGCCGGCCAGATCGGCCGAAAAGATGTCGGCGAAGCCGCCGCCCGAGGTGAAGAAATCCCCCTCCGCCCGCAGGTCGGGCAGCATGTTGGCAAGGATGGGCGCCAGGCCGACCGTGCACAGGGCGGCCAGCAGCGCCAGGCGGATCAGGTAGGGGCGCAATGCCACACCCATGCCCCCCAGTAGGCCAGAAATTCCATATTTTGAAACTGCTACCAAGACACGCCAAAGCACCACCAGCACAACGAAGATCCCCAGAAAGGACGCGTAGGTCAGCTCCGCATAGGCCTGCAACGTGACGAAGAGCGCGGCGAGGAGCGCATCGCGCGGCCGGCCAGCGCGCCGGGTTGCGCGCATGAGGTACAGGATCGCAAAAGGGATCCACTGTGCGCTGGCGATGTTGCCCTGGCCCAGCGCCGCGTAGAACAGCCTGGCCGATGCGAACGCATAGAGCGCGCCGCCGAGAAACGCCGGGAAAACGCGCGCCCACCCGTGCATGGCCGCGGCCTGATCCGACTGCTCGCGTGCAGATGCCAGGACATCCTGGCACAGGAGATACGCGCCGAAGCCGCTGAGGACAAACGAGGAGAGCAGGATCAGGTTATAGGCCGGGATGACCCCGAAGGTCGCTTGCAAGGGGATGGCCAATATGCCGTTGAGCACGGTCAGTGTATAGAAGGCCAGGTTGATGCCCACCGGCCAGAACTGCCAGGCAACCTGAAACGGATTTTGGGGTTGATCCACCAGCGCGTGCTTAACCCACCAGAGGTTCCAGGCCAACGCTGGATCGTCAATGCCGTCGCCGGGTACATGGGAGGCGAGCCGGGCCGCCAGCGGCCAGGTGAGGAGGATGCTGAGCGCCGCGAATGACAGGAGCGAGCCAGGCGCAGTCCCCGGCCGCCGCCCGGCCGTATATCGTTCATTCTCCATCCGCGACGCTTTTTTCACAATGCCGATTATGCCATGTCTTGCGGCTTCCCCCAAAAACGGCAAACGTCGAAGGATGTCAGCGCGCCTCCGCTTGGTGACTGCGCAACTCCTGTCCTTTATAGACCCTTTAAGTTCGGGTAGTGTATCCGGGCCTACCCAGATTGTCAAAATCGCCGCCTTGTGATATAGGTTTCTTGCAGCGGCCGTCGTGGCCGATCTGCAACCACCGCCTGGAGTGATCCAATGACCCCAAAACGATTCATCCTGGACACCGATATCGGCACCGATGTGGATGACCTGTTGGCGCTTTCGCTGATCTTGAACTCCTCCGAGCTTGACCTGGCCGGGGTGACGACGGTGTATGGCGACGTGGCGCTGCGCGGCCGGATGGTGCGCCGCCTGTTGGCGTTGCGCGGCCGGGCCGATGTGCCCGTGGCGATGGGCGCCAGCCAGCCGCTCTTGGGCAAGCGCGCCATCTATTGGGAAGGCCACGAAGGCAAGGGCCTGCTCAGCGTGGAGGATGAAGCGGCGCCGCTCCCCGACGAGCACGCGGTGGATTTCATCGTCCGCACGGTGATGGCGCAGCCGGGCCAGATTACGCTGGCGGCCATCGGCCCACTGACCAACGTGGCGTTAGCTTTCCTGCGGGAGCCGCGGCTGGCGCAGGCGCTCGCCGGGCTGGTGATTATGGGCGGGGTGGTGGGCGGCGCGCACGCGCTGCACCTGCCCTGGGTCGAACACAACATCCGCTGCGACCCCGAGGCCGCGCATGTCGTGCTGTCGGCCGGCGCGCCGACCTGGCTCGTGCCGCTCGATGTCACCACGCGGGTGTGCATCCGCCAGGCCGACGCCGAGCGCATCCGCAGCCTGGGCGATCCGTTTCACCTGGCGGTCGCGGATCAAGTCCTCCGCTATCCGGGCTTCCTCAAGCGCGGCGGCTACACCTTCCTCCATGATCCGCTGGCCGTCGCTACCGCCGTCGAGCCGGCGCTGGTGACGTGGCAGCCGGTGCGCGCCATCATCGAGACCGGGGGCGAGCACACCGCCGGGCAGCTCCTCGTGCGGCTGCCGTCGGCCGAGCAGCCAGCGACGGCGCAGATCGCCCTGGATGTGGATGTGGAACGCAGCGAACGCTTCGTGGTGGAGCGGCTGCTGCGGTGATGTAAGATATGAATCGTCAATTTCGGGGTCGCGGGGCGCTCTGGCTGATTCTCCTGGCCGGGCTGGCCTTGCGGCTCTTCCGGCTGGGCGCTGATAGCCTGTGGTACGACGAAACGGTCAGCGCCGCGCTGGCGGGCAGCGCCCTGCCGGAGCTGATCCGTCACACCGCGGGCGACATTCACCCGCCGCTCTACTACATCTTGCTGCGCGGCTGGCTGATCCTGATGGGCTATCCGACCGGCCACGCCGATGCCGCCGGGATCGGGTTGGAGGTCGCGGCCGGCTTCTTCTCCCTCTTCTTTGGCGTCCTGCTGATCTGCCTGATCTACGCCCTGGCGCGGCGTCTCGCCGGCCCGCGTGCCGCGCTGATCGCCGCCGCGCTGGCCGCGTTCAGCCCCTACCACATCTGGTACAGCCAGGAAGTGCGGATGTACACCCTGGGCGCGGTGTTCGGAGTTGTCGTGACGGCGGCGCTGGTGCAAATCGCAAATCGCAAATCGCAAATCGCAAATCGCAAATCACAAATCACAAATCGCAAATCGCAAATCGCAAATTGCAAATGGTGGGCCATCTACGCGGTGGCCGCGGTGGCCGGGATGTATACGTTGTACTACTTCGCCTTCCTGTTGATCCCGCTCAACCTGTGGGCCCTGGCGCGTTTGGGGATCTTCTATCGCGTTCCACGAGCGAAGACCGATGGAAGCCGCGCGTCTATCGTTTGCCGATTTGCTGATTTGCCATTTGCTATTTGCCGTTGGCTCCCCCTCCTCCTCGCCAACCTGGCTGCCGCGCTCCTCTATGCGCCGTGGCTGCCGATTGCCTTCCGGCAGGCGACCGACCCACCCGTGCCGCCCTGGCGCAGCGCGCCCGCGTTTCTGGCCTCGATCACCGAGAGCGTGAACGCGCTGGCGCTGGGCCAATCTGCGCCGGGCTGGGTGTGGCCGGTGGCGGTGTTGGCGTTGGTGGTATATGGGTTGGGGCTGGTCGCGATGAATCGGCAAATCAGCAAATCAGCAAATCGGCAAATCAGCAAATCAGCAAATCGGCAAATCAGCAAATCAGCAGATCAGCGAATTGGCGAATCCACGCATTCCGCACTCCGCATTCCGCACTCCGCATTCTCCGCTCCGCATTCCGCATTCACCATCCTGCCTGTGGCGACGTTCGGGCCGTTGGCGTTGATTTTGGGCGTGTCGCTGGTGACGCCGCTTTACCATGTGCGTTATCTTTTTACCTACAGTCCGGCGTTCTATGTGGTGATGGGGGCCGGGCTGGCGTGGATGTGGGCGCGGCGGCGACTGGCGGCGGGATTGGTGATGGGGGTGTGGCTGGTGGCGGCTGCAGTCACACTGGCCGCGTTCTGGTTTGATCCGCTCTATCGGCCAGATGATCACCGGGCTGCGGTGCGGGCGCTGCAGGCGCGCTGGCGACCGGGCGATGTGCTGCTGGTGAACGCGGGCTATGCTTACCCGCCGCTCCTCACCTATTGGCAAGGCCAGGTCGCCGATCGCAGCCGGCTGACCGAACCGCTTCCGCAAGCGCGGCCCGACGATGCGCTGGTGATCGTGATGACCGGGCATCTGGCAGACATCCTGCCGGCCGGGGCGTGGCTGGGCTGGGACGATCCGCGCTCCGACTTTTTTGCCATGCCTGCCGGGGACGCGTCCCGGCAGCTCGATGCGCTCTTTCAGGCTTTTGGCCGCGTCTGGCACTACCGCATCTACGACACGGTGAATGACCCGGCCGGCAGGCTGCGTGAACGGCTGGCGGAACGCGGCGTGCTGTTCGACGAGTTACCCTTTGCGGGCGAGGCGAACATGCGCGTCCAGGGGTTCATGCCGCGGGCGGGCGCGGCGTGGTCGCCGGCGTTGCCCGCCGCGCGTTATCCCAACGGGGTGCGCGTCCAGTTCGACCCCGCGCCGGTTACGATCCAGGCCGGGCAGACCCTTTTCGGCGGCCTGACCTGGCGGGTCGACGCGCCCCCTTCGGCCGCGTTCGGCGTGTCGCTGCGCCTGGTGGGGAGCGATGGCGTCACCTGGGCGCAGCCGACCGATGAGCGGCCGTTCGGGCCGCTGTTCTTGCCGCCCCAATGGCCGGCCGGCCTGCCGCAGCGTCAGCCGTTCCGCGTGCCGATCCCGCGGGGGACGTCGCCTGGCCTCTACACCCTCGCGCTGCTGGTCTACGATCCGGCCAGTGGAACCCCTCTGCCGCCGCAAGACGCGCCGGCGCGGCCACCCGCGACGCCGGGCGGGCTGGATTTGGGGCAAGTGACCGTGACGCGGGGAGAATCGCCGCTGCTCCCGGCCCGCGCCCGTTTCGGCCCATTGGCTCTGGTGGAAGCGACCTCGCCCGCGACGATCCTCTCCCCCGGCGGGCAAGCGCCGGTCGAGCTGCTGTGGCAGGCGCTCCGGCCGCCGGGCGAAACGCTCGTGGTGGTCGTGCAATTGCTCGGTGCGGGCGATCTCCTCATCGCCAACCTGGAGGAGCAGCCGGCCCAGGGGCGTTATCCCACGACTAACTGGACGACGAACGAGCTGGTACGCGACCGGCACACCCTCCAGCTCCCCGAAGGGATCCCCCCCGGCGACTATCGGCTGATCGTGGGGGTGTACCGCGCGGCCGATCTGGTGCGGCTGAAGACGCCCGTGGGGCTATTTGGCGAGAGCGATATCTGGGTCATCAAGCGGTTGACCATCCGGTGACGCATCAGCAATGCCAAATAAGGAGAAAATCATGCAGACCATGATGAAGGCGCTTGTCAAGAAGTACGCTCAGCCCGGCCTGTGGCTGGATGAAGTCCCCGTGCCCGAAATCGGCATCAACGACGTGTTGATCCGCATACTCAAGACGGCCATCTGCGGCACAGATATCCATATTTGGGATTGGAATCCCTGGGCGCAAAAGACGATCCCCGCGCCGATGGTGATCGGCCATGAGTTCGTCGGCCAGGTGGCGGCGATCGGCAGCAACGTGCATGACCTGCAGATCGGCGACGTGGTATCGGGCGAGGGGCATCTGGTGTGCGGCCGCTGTCGGAACTGCCTGGCCGGCCGGCGGCATCTGTGCAAGGACACCAAGGGGGTCGGCGTGAACCGGGCCGGCGCGTTCGCCGAGTATCTCGCCATCCCCGTGACCAACGTCTGGCACGCCGACCCGCGCATCCCGCTGGAGATCCTCAGCATCTTCGACCCGTTCGGCAACGCGACGCACACCGCGCTCTCGTTCAACGTCCTGGGGGAAGATGTGCTGATCACCGGCGCTGGACCGATCGGGATCATGGCGACCACCATTGTCCGGCACGCGGGCGCGCGCTATGTCGTCACGACCGACATCAACCCCTACCGCCTGGCGCTGGCGAAGCGGATGGGCGCGACGGTGGCGCTCGACGTGCGCACGAAGCGTATCGCCGATGTCCAGGAGGAACTGGGCATGGCCGAGGGCTTTGACGTGGGGCTGGAGATGTCGGGCGCCGGCCAGGCCTTCAAGGAGATGCTCGCCAACATGTGCCATGGCGCCAAGATCGCGCTCTTGGGCATCCCCTCGGCCGACCTGGCGATTGACTGGAACACGGTCATCTTCAACATGTTGACGATCAAAGGCATCTACGGCCGCGAGATGTACGAGACCTGGTATCTGATGCAGTCCATGATCCGCACCGGGCTGGATATCAGCCCGGTGATCACGCATCGTTTCGATTACACCGAGTTCGCGCAGGCATTCGCGGTGATGGCGTCGGGGAATTCGGGGAAGGTGGTCATGAACTGGGCGGAGAAGGCATAACGCCGCCGCTTCAGGTCTCTGAGCCTGGCAAATAGGGGATCAACCCTTTGCGGAAGGCGATTTCTTGCACTTCGCGCGGCGCCGATCGGGCATCTATGATGAGACCATTGACCGAGATCATCCAGGCCATCGGGTTGCGCTCCATGCGGCTGGGCAGGGTCCATTCCGGTTCCATCAGGCCGATGTTCAGGATATCCATGATCTGCTTGGATTTATTGCCCACGGTACTTTGGCTCAGGCCGAACTGCTTTGCCAGGTCGTCGGCGCGTATGTGCGGGGTCTGGCTCTTGTCGAACAGGAAGTTGACGCGGCCGACGGTATGGGTGATCGCGGCCGCCCAGGTGTTGGCGCGGCCGCTTTCCAACGGCGAAGGCCGTTTGCGGGCGAGCTTGGCCGTCAGCGCGCGGCACACCTGGGCATATTCGTCGTTCAGGTGCGCCGCACAAAACGCGTCGGTCAGCTTGACGATCTCGTCGTAGATCGGCTGCATCTTCTGGGGCACTGAATGGGTAGCTGTGGTTGGCATGGCGTTCACTTCTTTCGGTTGCGTTTGCGCGATTTGGCTGCCTGCTTCCGTTTGACCTTCGCCTTGGCCTTCTGCGGTGTGGTTTTGACCTGGCGCGGCTGAGGTTGCGCGCTCCGATAGTCAGCCAGTGTGCTTCCGTCGCGCCGCTCCTCGGCCGCCAACCAGCCGCCCGCGGGGATGGGCGTCTCCCGCTTGATCTTCCATCCCATCTCGATCTGCACCTCTTCCCAGTCGCCGGCGACGGAGAGATCCACGGCATCGGCGGCGAATGCGCGCTCCATCAATTGGGCCGCGCTCGCCGCCTTGAGGTTCAGCAGACTCGAAATTATGAAGGCATTTACAGTCGGATCGTTGTCCTCATACTGCTCCAGGGCTTCGACAAGCGCGGCGATGCAGGCCGGCTTGGCGGCGGGATGTTTCTCGGCGATCTTCCCGATGGCATCCGCCGCATTGACTTTTGCCCAGAGGCCATGCATAGGGTCAAGGATATAGGTCAGCAGCGCCGGAATCGCCGCCGGGCCGATCAATCCGAAGACTTCGGGCATATCCTCGCCGATCCAGTCATCATCCTCATCATCAACCAGGCGGAACAGACTGAGCAGCGGCCCGACCGCCGCTTCCGCGCGCAACTGGCCCAGGACGCGCCAGGCATGTATTGGCGCCCACACCTCCAGGCTTTCTGAATCGGCCCACAGCAACTCCTCGTCCGTCGCCATGCGGATCAGGTCGGGGATGTGCTCCGACTCGAAGTCGAGCGGGAGATAGTCGAGCTTTTCGGGCCAGGCCGGCAACTTGCGGCAGTCGCCGTAGGTCAACAGCCGCGCAACTGGCAACTCATATGAATATGAAGTATCTGTCATGTGACTCATTCCTTTTCACCATGTCACCTTGTCACCCTGCCACCGTGTCACCACGTCCCCGCGCCTCAACACTCACTATACCCACACGCATAACACTTCCGGCATCCCTCCGTCGGGACAAACGCCGCCTGGCCGCAGTCGGGGCAGAGGTCGCCGATGGGGCGGTCGGTGATGGGGAGGAGGAGCTGCTCAACATAAAGTTCGGCAGCGGCTTCGGCGCCATCGCCGTCAAAGTGACCGTTCAGATGCTCGCGCAACACCTGGGCCACCGCATCGGGCAGCGAGCGCACCCGGTTGGCGCCGAACCCCAGCGAGCGGCCGCCGCCGATGCCGGCCAGTTGGTCCACGATCAGTTTCAGCCGCTCGACGGGATCGAGGGGGGAGGGCAGCCGCAGCACTAGCGACATGAGCCGCCCCAACGCCTCGGAGACGGCAGCCACATCCGAGCCGGCCTTGCCGACATTCAAGAAGACCTCGAATGGCTGCGCGTGGCCGTTGACGTTGACCGTGATGTAGGCGGTGCCCAACGGGGTTTCCTTGCGATAAGTCATGCCCGGCAGCGCGCTCGGCCGCGGGCGACGCTGAGCATGGAACGGTGGCTCTGGTTCTTTGGCCGCCAGCGACTTGGGCGCCGCCGAAACCGGTTCGCTCGCCGCTTCTCCGTCATCCTTCGCTTTTTGCCCGGTCGTCGCCTTTGTCTCCAGCACCACCTCTTGCCGGCTGCCGGTGACGTAGACGGTCAGCCCCTTGCAGCCGAGGCGCCAGGCGAGCAGGTAGGCTTGCTTGACATCTTCGATTGTGGCACTTGACATAAAGTTGATCGTCTTGGAAATCGAGTTATCAACAAACGCCTGGATCGCCGCCTGCATCCGCACATGTTCTTCCGCGGTGATGTCTTGCGCCACGACGAAGGTGTGACGGATCGCAGCCGGCGCCTCTGGCATTTCCTGGCAGCTCCCCGTCAGGCTGACCGTCTCGCTGATCCGGTCGCGCGCGACTTTATCCAGGCCGGTCTGCGCCAGGGCGCGCTCGAACAGTGGGCTAGTGTAGGTCAGCTTCAGGTCACGGTCGCCGTCTTTGATCGTGCGGGTGTAAGCCAGGGCGAAGACCGGCTCGCAGCCGTAGCCTTCGCAGCCCGCGACCGTCCCGATGGTGCCGGTGGGCGCCACCGTGGTCTGGGCCGCGTTGCGGATGCCATGCCGCTTGATCCCCGCGACGATCTCGTCCCAGGCAAGGACGGGACGGCCCCAGTCGTGCGTGTAGGCCGCCAACGGCGCGGGCGGCTGCCAACGCAGGTTGGCGGGATCGTAGATGCTGCCCTGGATCGCCAGGAACGGGCCGCGCTCACGGGCCAGGGCGATGCTGGTCGCCATGCAGTGGTAGCGCACGAACTCCATGACCTGTGCGGCGAAGTCCTGCCCCTCAGCCGAGCCGTAGCGGACCCCCAGGCGATACATCATGTCGCCCAGCCCCATGATGCCCAGGCCGATGCGCCGCGCCTGCAAGGCCGCGGCGCGCAACTGCGGCACAGCCGGCACATATTTGTTCGCGTCCACCACGTTGTCAAGGAAACGGGTCGAGACCACGGCGCTCGCGCGCAGCTTCTCCCAGTCCACCCGATCATCGTCCGTCACGTGCTCGGCCAGGTTGATGGAGCCGAGGCAGCAGTTCTCGTATGGTCCTAAAAATTGCTCACCGCATGGATTTGTGGCTTCCAATTCATACAAATGCGGCACCGGATTGCTGCGATTCGCCGCATCCAGGAACAACGCGCCCGGTTCGCCGTTGTGATGGGCGAAAGTGATGATCTTGTCGAACAGATCGCGCGCCCGCACCGTGCGCCACACCCGCCCGTCCCGTGGGTTGACCAACGGGAAGTCGGCGTCCGCTTCCACTGCTTGCATGAACACATCGGTGATGCCGACTGAGATGTTGAAGTTGGCGATGTCGCCCTCTTTGGCTTTGCAGGTGATGAATGCCTCGATGTCGGGATGATCCACTCGCAGGACGGCCATATTGGCGCCACGCCTTGTTCCACCTTGGGCCACCTCCCCAAACGCGCCGTCATACGTCCGCAGGAAACCGACCGGCCCGGTCGCCACGCCCGCGCTCGAGGCGACGCTGTCTCCCTTCGGCCGCAGCCGCGAGAAGGAGAACCCATTGCCACCCCCGGTCTGCTGGATCAGCGCGGCGTCGCGCAGGGTTTGGAAGATGCCATCGGAGTTCTTACCAAGATCATCGGAAATGGGGAGGACAAAGCATGCGGAGAGTTGGCCAAGCGGCGTCCCGGCCCCGGTGAAGGTCGGTGAGTTGGGGAAGAAGCGCCGGCTGGTCAATAGTCCGTAAAACGCGTCTTCGGTGCTGGATACATCATAGCCGTGAGCGCCATCCGGCTCGGCCACGGCACGCGCCACGCGGCGGAACATGCCTTCAATCGTTTCGATGGGTTTCCCATCCAGGCCCCGGCGCAGATAACGCTTCTGGAGCACCTGGCGACTGTTTTCGGCGAGGGTGATATCGGCCGACGGGGAAATCATCGGCTCAAAGGGTCTATTGGTCACATCACTCATCAGTAGGCTCCGTAGGAAAACTGCAAACCGCAAAACCATTGCATCGCGAACGAAGCGGCGCCGCTCGGGCACATGGCGCTCCGATTCGCCGATTTGCTATCTGCCGATTTGCTATCTGCCGATTTGCTATTTGCCGATTTGCTATTTGCCGATTTGCTATTTGTAGATTTGTCTTGTTACTTTCGTTCGGCGCGCAACCGATCCAACTCTTTTTGCAGCGCCTCCACATCCTCCATCTCCATGTACACCATGGCAAACCGGATGTAGGCCAGCGGGTCCAGTTCCTTCAGTTTTTCCAGAATCATCTCACCGATCACCTCACTGCGCACTTCGGCCTTGCCCAGGCTGAAGAGGCGCTCCTCGATCTGATTGACGATCCGATCAATGTCGGCCATGGCGATGGGCCGCTTGGCGCAGGCGATGCGGATCCCCTGCGTCAGTTTGTGGCGGTCGAACGGCTCCCGTCGGCCATCCCGTTTGACGATGAGCAGCGCTTCTGAAATCTGCTCATAGGTGGTGAACCGTTTCCGGCAGGCCAGGCATTCGCGGCGTCGCCGGATACCGTCGCTGGTTGTACGGGTGTCAACCACGCGGGAATCCGCATGGCCGCAATAGGGACATTGCATCCTGTAATCTCCAATTCCCGCCCCCGGCGTCGCGGATAGGCGCTAAGTGAGTCCAAACTCGATACGCACAACCGGTAGTGTGTCGGTTATGTTGACCCACAATATGTGCCCATGTCATCGGGTCAAGAGTATACCACGCGTCGCCAGGCCAGGGCGCACGCGGTCGTTTTCAGCACTAAACTTTAAGGTCGAATTCTCTGCCGCGGGATTCGAGGCCCGCGAACCGGCTGGCGACTCTGGCGCGAGATCGCTTCGCGGAGCAGTCTCGCGCCAGATGCAGCAGGAGAGCGGATGCTGCGATGTCGGTCGGGTGACTTTACTGTCTGGCCGTGCGGCGCAGGAACGCCGGGATGTCCAGATCGTCGCGGTCGTAGGTGCGTTTCGGGAATTCCAGGGTCTTGCTGTCTTCGCGCACCGGCGCATGTTGCTCTTTGATCTGATCGAAGCCGGTCGCGATCACCGTGATGCGGATGCCATCCTTCATGTTCGGATCCACCACCGCGCCGAAGATGATGTTGGCGTCCGGGTCGGCCGTGCGGCGGATGATCTCGGCCGCCTCGTTGACCTCGTACAGGCTCAGGTCGGCGCCGCCAGTGATGTTGAACAGGATGCCTTGCGCGCCGTCAATGCTGACATCGAGCAGCGCGCTGTGGATGGCCTGTTCGGCGGCCTGCTGCGCCCGATTGTCGCCGTTCGATTGGCCGATCGCCATCAGGGCCGAGCCGCCCGCCTCCATGACGGTGCGCACGTCGGCGAAATCCAGGTTGATCAGGCCAGGGATGGTGATTAGCTCGGAGATACCCTGGATGCCCTGGCGGAGCACATCGTCGGCCACGCGGAACGCCTGGTTGATGCTGGCCTTCTTGTCCACCACCTGGAGCAAGCGGTCGTTGGGGATCACGATGAGGGTGTCTACCCCTTCCTTGAGGCGGTTGATGCCGTCCTCGGCCACCCGCCGCCGCCGCGCGCCCTCGAAGGTGAACGGTTTCGAGACCACCCCGATGGTCAGCGCGCCCGATTCCCTGGCGAGCTTGGCGATGATGGGGGCCGCGCCGGTGCCGGTGCCGCCCCCCATGCCGCAGGTGACGAACACCATGTCGGCGCCTTTGAGCAGCGCTTTAATCTCTTCAGAGGATTCCTGCGCGGCCTTTTCGCCGATCTCCGGGTGTCCGCCGGAGCCGAGACCCTTGGTCAGCTTTTCGCCGATTCGCAGCCGCTGCGGCGCATTCGCCAGCATCAACGCCTGGGCATCCGTGTTGATGGCGACAAACTCCACGCCCTGGATGCCTTGCTCGATCATGCGGTTGACGGCATTGGAGCCGCCGCCGCCGACCCCCATCACTTTGATTTGGGCCGGGTTTTCAACATAGGTCGGTTGTTGTTGTACCCTCGGATTTGTCGCTGCCATTTCAATTCCCTTTTCTTGTTGAGGAGGTGGCTATTGAGGCAGGAAGTTCCTCAACCACCGGACGATACGATCGAGCACGCCTGGTTGCGGCTCGGCGATAACCGGCTCATGCCCGTTTTGCTCGCCCCAGAGGAGCAGACCGACGACCGTCGCATACTCGGGACTGCTGAGATCTATGACTGAACCAGCCAGGCCCCGCGGCCTACCGATTCTCACGGGCCATTGTAACTGATCTCGGCTCAATTCGCCAAAACCGGCCAGTTGCGCTACGCCGCCGGTCAGGACGATCCCGGCCGGCAGCAGGTTGTCATAACCGCTGCGCTTGACCTCACGCAACACCAGATCGAGGACATCCAGGGCGCGGGCGTTCAGGATCTCGGCCAGGGCGCGGCGGCTGACGATCTGGAACCCCTCTTCGCCGAACGCGCCGCTGCGCACCTCGGCATCGGCCGGCACGCGGGCGGGCAGCGCGTGCCCGAACTGCTTGATGAGCGCTTCAGCTTTGGCATAGGGCATACGCAGGCCTGTCGCCACATCCCGGATGAAGTGGTCGCCGCCCACGTCAATGATCACCGTGTGCCAGGGCGCATTCTCCAGGTAGATCGCCAAGTCCGACGTGCCGCCGCCGACATCAATCAGGGCGACGCCGAGGCGCCGTTCATCCTCGGTGAGGACCGCCTTGGCGGATGCCAACGGTTCCAGCACCAGGTCCTGGATCTCCAGCCCGTTGTCCTGCACGCACCCGACGAGGTTCGCCACGGATGACGAAGCGCCCGTGATGATGCTGGCATCCACCTCCAGGCGGTCGCCGTACATCCCCACCGGCTCCTGGATCCCCTTCTGGTCGTCCACGCTGTAGACGCGCGGCACGACATGGATGATCTCCCGGTTGTGGGGCAGGGCGATGTTCTTGGCCTGCTCGATTGCACGCTGTGTATCCTCGGTGGTGATGCTGCGACCATTGCGGCCGACGGTCACCGCGCCCTTGCTGCTTACCGCGTTGATGTGGGTCCCCGAAATGCCCAGCAAGACCGGCCGCATCCGTTGGCCGGCCATCTGCTCGGCCGCTTCGACAGCCTGACCGATCACTGCTGTCGCTTCTTTGGTGTTGATGACGACCCCGCGGCGCAACCCCTGGGCCGGCACACGTCCGGCGCCGATGACGCGCAGCGCGCCGTCGGCATCCAATTCCGCGATCAAGGCGCAAATCTTGGTCGTGCCCACGTCAATCGCGCAAATCAGCTCATTGGCGATGGCGGCATCCTTGTCTTTGGGCGGATCTTGTCCGAAACCGAGTAGTTTCATAGCGTTGCGTCGCTTTGATCGGCTCACCGATCATGTCAGGCCCATCACCACACCTGCGCGTGGCCCTTGGCGCGCAGATCCACGATCCGGGCACGGGCGCTTTGCGCCGCCTTGCTGGTCTTGATCGTTCGCAGCGCGGCGAGCTTGGTCGCCATCTGCCCATCGTTCCCCAGGTACACCGTCCAGCCATCCGCCGAGCGGAAGTAGAGACCTTCCTGCGCGCCGTAGTAAAGCTCGGTTTCCTCCAGCCCGGCGGCGCGCAGCGCCTTGAGGTCGGCCAATACCTGCGCTTGCAGCTTGCCGGCGCTCTCCGGCGCGGCCCGCGCCAGATCGGTAAGCTTGAGCGAGGGCGGCGCGCCGATGGCCGGCACGATCGCCCCGTTCTCCGCCAGCCAGGTTGTGGTCGTGATGCCCTGCCAGATCACGAAGGGGGTCTCTTCGCGGATGACGATCGTCACCTGGTAGGGCAGGCGGGGGTGAACGGCGACCTCGGCGATGCCGGGCGTCTGTCTGATCCGCTCGGCCACGCGGCCGGGATGCATCTGGAAGATATTCACCCCCTCGAGTTGGCTCGCCGCATAGATCGCGTCTTCGGGCAACCGCTGCGCGCCGTGGATTTCGGTGGTCGTGCGCGTGACGGCCAGCCAATCGGTGGTGACCAGAAAGCCCACTCCGCCAAAGAGCGCCAGCGCGACGACCAGCGCGGCAACCGCCGCGCCGGAAACCCGCCGACCGGCGGGCGTCGGGACCTCCTCCCGCTCGGCGACGCGCGAAGCGACGGTCTGAAACCGTGGCGGAGACTCGTCCTGCCCGCGCTTTCCCCCCGACCCGCGGCGCGATTGCCGCCACCATGGCTCGACCGGGATGAATGGCGCCGGCTCGACCGGGGTCTGTCTGGACGGTACGCCAGGGCGGGCAGTAGGCGGCGGTGAGCGGCGTGACATCGCAAGCTCTCGCTTCACTCGCCGCCGGCGTGGCCGGCGGGCAGCGCGCCCGCGTAGCTCGTCTGCGAGCGCGCCCGATCCTGATGGCGCTCGATCGCTAGCTCGATCAGCCGATCGCACAGCTCGGCGTAGCTCAGCCCGGTGGTCTCCCACAGCTTGGGATACATGCTGATGGCCGTGAAGCCAGGCATCGTGTTGACCTCGTTGATGAACAGCTCATCCGTCGCGCCGTTCAGCAGAAAATCCACCCGCGCGAGCCCGGCGGCGTCGAGCGCCTTGTAGGCGCGCACCGCCATCTCCCGGATTTGCGCGGCGAGCGCCGCTGGCAAGGGCGCGGGGATCAGCAGCGCGGATTTGCCGTCAATGTATTTGGCCGCGTAGTCATAGAACTCATTGGAGGGCACGACCTCGCCCGGCACTGAGGCAAGCGGATCGTCGTTGCCCAGGACGCTGCATTCGATCTCACGGGCGTTGGGCACCCCTTCTTCCACCAGCAAGCGGCGGTCGTAGCGGGCCGCCTCGGTCAACGCGGCCGCCAGCTCGCCCCCATCGCGCGCCTTGGAGACGCCGATGCTCGACCCCAGGTTGGCCGGCTTCACGAACACCGGGTAGGCCAGCGCCGCTTCGATGCGCGCGATCACCTCCGCCGGGTGGCGCTCCCATTCGCGGCGGATGAACGCCAGGTAACGCGCTTGCGGCAGGCCGGCCGCCGCGAAGACCGCCTTGCTCGTGATCTTGTCCATCCCCACCGCGCTCGCCAGCACCCCGCAGCCCACGTAGGGCACGCCTGCCAGGTCGAGCAGGCCCTGAATCGTGCCATCCTCGCCGAAGGGGCCGTGCAACACGGGGAAAACCACATCGAGCGCCGGGAAGCGTTGGCCCGTCGCGCCCGGCACCAACTCCCGGCCGGCCTGCGGAGTCGCGTCCGCGCAGGCGTCCGCGCCGCCTGCGGTCAGGCGCGCCATTGGATCGCCGGCCGTCAGCCAGCGCCCCGTATGGGTGATGCCGATCGGCACGATCTCGTATTTGTCGGGATCGAGCGCGGCCATCACCGAGCGCGCCGAAACCAGCGAGACTTCATGCTCGCCCGACTGGCCGCCGAAAATCACACCGACACGCAATTTGGACTGCATTCGAGACCCCATTTTACGACAATGCCCTTACGGTTTGTGTAACGCCTCATACGGTGGTTGCGCCGGCCAATCTCCCAAAAAGAGGATCTCCGGGATCAGCTCGATGCCGAATTGCTCGAAGACCCGTCCTCGTATCAGGTCAATCAGCGCCAGCACGTCGGCAGCCGTGGCCTGTTCCACGTTGACGATGAAGTTGGCATGGCGGGGCGAAACCTGCGCGTCGCCGATGCGCTGTCCTTTCAGCCCGGCTGCTTCGATTAGCCGTCCGGCATGGTCGCCGGGCGGATTGCGAAAGATGCTGCCCGCGCTCGGCTCGGTCGGTTGGCTGGCCCGCCGCCGTGCCAGGAAGCCATCGGCGCGAGCGGCCAGCTCGGCCGGGTCGCCGCGCGTGAGCTTGAAGCCCGCGGCCAGCACCACAGCGCGTCCACCTTGTTGTTTCAGGACGCTGTTCCGATAGGCAAATGCCAGGTCTGCTCCGGTGAACAGCCGCGGAGCGTGGCCCTCTCCCGGATAGGCGACGAGCGCCCACGCCAGGTTGCGCGCGATATCGCCGCCATGCGCCCCGGCGTTGCCGATCACTGCGCCGCCGACCGTGCCGGGCACGCTGACGGCCCACTCCAGCCCCGCCCAGCCATGCCTAATCGTCCAACGGGCCAGGCCGGCCAGCGCAACGCCCGCCGCGGCCACCATGTCAGCGCCGGTAGGCGGCGGGTCCATGGCATCTAATCTTAAATCCGAAATCGAAAATCCGCAATCTCGCGCCTGGTTCGCGATCACCAGCCCACGCACCCCGGCATCGCTGACGAGGATATTGCTCCCGCCGCCCAGGATGGTCAGTGGGAGGGCATGGACTGTGGCCAGTTCGGCCAGCCGCTCCAATTGGGCGATGCTGTTCGCCGCCGCGTAGAGATCGGCCGGGCCGCCGATATGAAAGGTGGTATGGCGCGCTAACGGCTCGTCAGCGGCCACAGTTACCCCGAGCGCCTTCGTGACTTCGTAGAAAGCCGGCGGCGCCGAGATAACGACACGGTGACAAGGCGAAGTGTCAAACTGCCACACATCTGAATCGCCGTGTCGCCGTGTCACCGTGTCCCCAACTCCTGGGCGCGCAGGCCGGCCAGCAGAAGCTGCCCGACCTGGTTGCCATCTCCCGCACTCATGGTGATCACGATGTCATCGGGCGCGACGTGCGAGAGCAAATAGTCGGCCGCCGCGGGGATCGTCCCCAGATAGTGCACGGCCGGATGATCCATGCGCGTAAGCAAGTGCGTGCTGTGCATGCCCAGGTCAATCTTCTCCCGGGCGGGGTAGATGTCCAACAACACCACTTGATCGGCGTCGTCGAAGCTGCGGGCGAATTCGCCCAGCAGCGCCTGGGTGCGGCTGTAGGTATGCGGCTGAAAGACCGCCCAGATGCGCCGGCTCGAATAGCGGATGCGCGCCGCGGCCAGGGTGGCGGCGATCTCGGTCGGGTGATGGGCGTAATCGTCAATGACCACGACTCCGCCGGCTTCGCCGATGATCTCGAAGCGTCGGCCCGCGCCCGTGAAATCGCGCAGCATGGTGGCGGCCCAGGCGGGCTTGATGCCGTGCCAATGGCCGGCCGCCAGCGCCGCCAGCGCGTTGCGGATGTTGTGGCGGCCGGGGATCGCGAGGGAGAGCGACGCGACCTCCACCCCGTCGAACCAGACCTCGGCGTCCAGCCCGCCGCGCGCGTTGGGCGTCAGGCGCCGCGCCTGCCAATCCGCTTCCGGGGAAAGGCCGAAGGTGCGCACGGCCACGCCTGGTTTGACGGCATCACGCAATGCCAGGCTGCCCGGATCGTCGGCGCACAGCAGCAGCAGCCCCCAATCCGGCAGTTGGCTGGCGAAGGCGCGGAACGCGTCGGCGAACGCCTTAGGCGTCGGGTAGCAATCCACGTGATCCCACTCGACGTTGGTCACGATGGCGATTTCCAGTTGCAGACCCAGGAACATCCGATCATACTCGTCAGCCTCGATCACGAACGGGCCAGCGCCGGCGCGCGCCGCGGTCGTGGCGCTCGCCATCCCTTCGGCCGGGCCGACCGGCACGCGGCCGCCGATGATAAAGCTCGGATCCAGGCCGGCGCGCAGCAGGATGATCGCGATCAGGCTGGTGGTTGTGGTTTTGCCGTGGCTGCCGGCCACGCCGATGCCGTGTCGGCCGGCCATGAGCGGCCCCAGGAAGTCGAACCGTTTGACGACCGGGATGCCGGCCGCCCGCGCCGCGCTCACTTCGAGGTTATCGTCCGGCACCGCCGACGAGATGAGCACGAGGTCGGCGCCCGCGATGTGTTGCGCCTGGTGGCCGCGGTAGACCGTCGCGCCGTGCTCGGCCAGCTCAGCGGTCGCGTCATTGGGCCGTTGATCCGAGCCGGAGACGGTGAAACCCATCTGCAACAGCAATTCGGCGATGGCCGAGAGACCCGAACCGCCGATGCCGACCAGGTGGATGTGTGTCTTCCGACGCTGGCCCGCGTTCGTGTCGGTGAGCAGCCCCGCCCAGGCCGGGCGGTTTAAATCGTCGGTGGATGGCGTCTCATTCATTTCAGCACCCGCATGATCATCATAAATACTACCAGGATCAACAGCAGCCACCACGGCAAAACGGCCAGCGGCAGCAGCTTGACCATGTTCGTGTAAAACGCTGTGAAGGGTGGGCCGATGATGCCGCCCGGCCAGCCGGCCTTGTCCAGGTAATACCAGATGCTCCCCGCAAAAAAGTAGCCGTTGAGCAGTCCGGCGCCCAGGCTGAAAAACCAGTTACTCCCTTTGCCCGGAAAGGTCAGCGTCTCCCCCTCATAGCTGATGTAGGCCATGATCAGCACGAAGATGATCGCCAGCGCGCTGTTGACCGCCTGGAGCGCGGCCGGATCTGAGACGAACAGCCCCAAGATCATCATCCAGTATTTGTAGCCTGGAGCGGTTGGATTGGTCAATAATTGCAGCACCATCAGGGCGATCAGCAGCATCGTCGTCGCGCCCAGCTCGCGCCACACCCCGCGCGCCACACCGATGACCCCGAAAACGGCCCAGACGGTGATGAAGACGATCTCGACCGGCCCCATGCGCTATCCCTTCCTGGCGCTCAATCGCGCGGCCATAAAGATGAAGATGACGATCAGCCCCGCGACGATAAAGTGCGCCGATGGGTTGCTGCTCAGGTTGCTCAGGAATTGCAGCAGCTTCGCCCACACGACGTCGGTACTGGCGACAGGCAGCCCCGGCGGTGGAATCTGCGGCGTCATCCCTTTGACTGCCAACGGCACCGGCAAGACCGCAAAATCGGGAAAGAGCACGGCGATCGTGTAAGCGATCACGATGTAGCCGTTGACCAACCCCAGGAGCAGCCCGGAAAAGGAGTAGCGCCCGCTCAGCTTGAACGGCTTGAGCGAGCCGATCAGCAGGCCGACGACCATAATGAAGTAGAACACCAGCAGATAGAAGGTCGCCGGCGCGTTGGGGTCGAGGAGCGCCTGGCCCGATTTGCTCAGCGCCTCGCTCAGCCCCGTGCTGGAATCGCCGCCCGCCAGCGCGCTCATCCCGCCGCCCAGGATGAAGCCGCCCAGCCGGTTGATGATCGCGATCAGCCGCGGACCGAGCGCCCGCAAGAAGGCCGGGCCGATCAGCAGCGCCGCCAGGATGATGACGGAAGCCTTGGTCACGCGCAAGAAGCCGATCACACCGAAGATGGTCATGACCGCGGCGACGGTGAGCATGATGAACAACAACATACGTCCGATCCTACCTGATTATATTTTTCTGGACGCCAGCCGGCGCAACTCATTTGCAATGTTGGCTGCAGCGTCGGGCCGGGAGAGCGCCCGCGCGGCCTGCGCCATCGCGGCCAGCCGCTCTGGCGCATCCAGCAAGCCCAGGACGGTCGGCGCCAGGCGCGCGGCCAATTCAGCGTCCTTCAGCGTCACCGCCGCGCCGCGGTCGGCCAGGTAAGCGGCGTTGGCGTCCTGGTGCTGCCCGGAATACGGATAGGGCGCCAGGATGGCGGGCAGCCCGACCGCCGGGAATTCCGCCAGCGTCGCCGCGCCCGCCCGCGCCACTGCCAGGTCGGCGGCGGCCAGCGCGGCCGGCATCTCGTGCAGATACGGGTAGGCGTGGTACCGGTCGGCCAATTCCGGTGGTAGGCTTCCCGACAACTTCTCCATCTCCGGCCAATCCAGCGTCCCGCTGATGTGCACGATCTGGCAGCGGGGCAGGAGCGCGGGCAATGCGGCCGCCAGCGCCCGATTGATGCTGCGCGCGCCGCGGCTGCCGCCCATCACCAGCAGCACCGGTATCTGGTTTAAACCGGAGGCCGGCAGGCCGAGCGCAGCTCGTGCGGCGCTGCGCTCGGTAGTAAAAAGCTCTCGACGCACCGGGTAGCCGGTCACGACAGCCTTGTCGCCAAAGTAGCGCGCCACTTCGGGGAAGGAGACCGCCACCTGTGTCGCCAGCCGGCTGGTCCACCGAATGGAATCCCCCGGCGTCACATCCGGCAGGTAGATGAGCGTCGGCACGCGCATCCGCCAGGCGGTCCAGGCGACCGGCGCCGCGACATAGCCGCCGGTCAGGAGGACGACATCGGGCCGAAAGTCGGTCAGGATGACCCGGCACTGCGTCGCGCCGCGGCGCATCCGCAGGAAGCTGCTCAGCGCGCCGCGCAGCGACCGCCCGCGCACCTGGCCGGTCTCGATGGCCCGAAACGGAATGCCCGCCCGCCGCGCCAACTCCTCTTCGGTCCCGCCCGCCGCGCCCACATAGCACAGCGCGACCCCCGACCTGCAGTCGTCCTGACCCCTGACCCCTGCGTCAGCGGCCGCGGCGCCGTCCGTCCTTATCAACTCGTCTACCACGGCCAGGATCGGGTATACGTGTCCCCCGGTCCCGCCCCCCGAGAGCAAAACTCGCATAGACCGACTTCTTCTCCGATGATCTGTGGGCGATGCCCAAGAGCAGGCCGATCCCTGCCAGCGAAGCGACCATGGCCGAGCCGCCATAGCTCATGAACGGCAGCGGTTGGCCTGTGGCCGGGATCAGCGCGATGGATGTGCCGATGTGCATGATCGCCTGAACCAGGATCCACGTCGTGACGCCGATCGCGACCAGCGCGCTGAAGTGATCGGCCGCGTTCAGCGCGATACCCAGGCAGCGATAGCCCAGCCCGGCGTATAGGATGATGACCGCCAGTTGGCCGATCAGCCCCAGGTCGGCGCCGATGTTCGCAAACAGGTAGTCGCTCCACAGCAGCGCCACCGAGAGCTTTTGGCTCCAAACGCTAGAGTCCGGGATCAGCCCATCACGGCGACGCATCAGTTCGATGGCATGGCGGATGTTTTCCGGCGCCAGGGTCGGATCGGCCAGCATGTCCCACCAGCCTTTGATGCGGTCAAACGCGTGCGGCGACTGCCAAAGCAGCAGCGCAAACATCAAGATGCCGATGACGCCGACCAGCAGCAGTTGCTTGATATCGGCGCCGCCCACGAAGAAAATGGCGATGCCGATCGTCAGCACCACGATGGCTGTGCTGAAGTTCGGTTCGAGCACGATCAGCGACGCCACCAGCCCCATCAGGATCGCAAACGGGATCAGCCCGCCGCGCATATCGGCCAGCAGCCGCCCTTTAGAAGCGACCCAGGTGGAAACGTAGATGACTACGGCCAGCTTGGCAAGTTCACTCGGCTGGATGCTGCCGAAGAAAGTGCGCCGTGCGCCAAAGCGGTCATCGCCGAACAATAACACCCCGGCCAGCCCGATCAGCGCCACGATCATGATCGGGATGGCGAGGCGTTCCCACCAGTGGGGGGGGATGCGGGCCGTGATGAACATCACCAGCAGGCCCGCGCCCACCCAGGCGATCTGTCTCAGGAAATAGTTGACGCCGAATCGGAAATAGCTGGCGCTGAAGACCATCACCAGGCCGACCGCGATCATGATCGCCAGGATGGCGAGCAGCGGGAAATCCCACTGCGCAGTCATGGCCGCCACCCGGTTGCGCATCGTCGTCCGGTTCAAATCGGAGCCGCGCGGCGCTGGCCGCGCGCCGCGCGGGCTGGCCGCGCTAATCGGCGCCGCTTTGGGCTGCGCGGCCGCGACCGTTCTATATGTCCGGCCGCCACCTGCCCTTTGGGCATCCTGACTCCTGACTCCTGCCGCCTGCCGCCTGCCTCCTGCCCCCTGCCCCCTGGCATCGCGCCGCGCCTGCTCGTTCACGCTAATGCCTCCACCAAGACCCGGAAATGCTCGCCGCGGGCGGCAAAGTCTTGATAAGCGTCGAAACTCGTGCCGCCTGGCGCCAGCAAGACGACATCCCCCGGTCGCGCGGCCCGCGCGGCCGCGGCGACCGCCTGGGGCAAGTCATCGCAACGCGTGATCGCCGCCGCCGCGATCCCAACGTCCTCCGCATATTTCAGCAATGCTTCGTGAATCAGGCTCGCGGCCTCGCCGAATAGGATGACGTGATGCGCCCGTTCATGGATCACCGCCGCGCACTCATCCCAGGGCAGATTTTTGTCGCGGCCGCCGGCCAGGAGCACAATGGGTTCACCGAAAGCCCGCAGCGCGGCGACCGTGCGTTCCGGGGCCGTTGCAATCGAATCGTTGACCCAGGTCACCCCCCCGCGCTCGCGAACGATCTCCAGGCGGTGCTCGACCCCGGCGAAGGTCGTGGCGACCGCGCGCATCGCCCCCACATCGGCGCCGGCCGCGCCGGCCAGACAGCAGGCCGCCAGGATGTTCGCCAGGTTGTGTCGGCCGCGCAGCCGCGCCTCGGCCGCGCGGCACACGACCGCATCGGGCAGACCCGGCTGCCGCCAAACCAGCGCTTCATCGGCCAAGCCCTGCCCCGGCTTCCCGCGGAGGAACGCGCCGGCCTGCACCTCTTCACGCAGGCTGAACCCCAAGCGCGTGCCTTGCAGCGGGAAATAGACCGCCTCTTGGCCTTCGCCCGCCGCGATCTGGCAGCGACCACTACGCAGCCACGGCCCGGTGTAGCCATCGTCGGCGTTCAGCACGCACACGTCGCTGCTGCCCTGAAAACGCAGCAGGTTGGCCTTCGCGGCCGCGTAATGGCTCATTGAGGGGTGGCGATCCAGGTGGTTGGGCGTGATGTTCAGGAGGCCCGCAATGGCCGGGCTGTGGTCGAATAATTCCCCCTGAAAGCTCGAAAATTCCATCACTACCTTGTCGCCGGGGCCGATGACGGCGAGCCGGTCGAGCAGCGGCGTGCCGATGTTGCCTCCGACATACACGGTGAACCCCGCGGCCTTCAGCATCAGGCCGACGAGGGTGGTGGTGGTTGTCTTGCCGGCCGACCCGGTGATGCCGATGATCGGGACCGGGCAGTGGATGAGGGTCAGCAGGCCGTCGTTGCTGAGCGGGATGCCGGCCGCGGCGGCCGCGCGCACGATCGGGATGGCCGGCGAGACGCCGCCGCTGAGGCAGAGCAGGTCGGCTTCACGCTCTGCGAGCAGGCTGAGGGGGTGGCCGCCGAATGCGAACCGCAGCCGCGGGCCGGCCGCCAGGCTGGCCGCAAACGCCGCCAGCTCGGCCGCAACCGCCGCCAACTGGTCGGCCGGCCGCGTGTCGCTCAGCGTGACCTGGGCGCCGGCCGCCAGGAAGAAGCGGGCGGTGGCCGTGCCCTGCCGCGCCGCGCCCAAGATGACGACGCGTTGCGGCCCGGCCCGGCCTGCCCGCCCAAGCCCTGGGCTATTGCTGGCTTTCCCATTTGCCCTGGAATAAGACGCCACTGTAACCCGATCCTTGCCTACTGACGACCAATGACCAACGACGAACCGACTAAGCGACTAACCGACTAACACCCACGCGCTCGACCAGAGGGACTGGAAACGCTCCGTCAACCGCGCGGCCCAGACATCTGCCTCGGCGCGCGCCACGATCCAATCCTGATAGTTGACCTCGACCTGCGTGCCCATCTCCTTGAGCGTGCCGTCGGGCTGCGTCTCCAGCGGCAGCGGCGCCAACTGCACCAGCAGCATGTGGATGCGCGCCTGCTCTGGCCCGATGCGCCGGCCGCGACTTCGCGCCAATGCGTCCGCAACCCGGCCGAGCGCGGTGTACGCCAGGCGCAGAGCACACGCCTGATCTCCCCGCGCCAGGGCGGCGTCCAGCTCTCCGCGCAGCGGGCTGAGCGCGTTCAGGATCAGCCTGCCGGGATGGTGTAAACCGTCCGGCGGCGTCCGGTCTAAACCGGAGAACTCCCGACCTTTGGGCGGCAAGACCCCGCGGAAGCGGGTGATCTCCGGCACGGCGACCGCCTCGTGCGAGTCCGTCTCCGGGAGCGGCTGTACATTCATAGCAACGCCAACGCGATCCCCAGCATACCGGCCAGCATGCTGATGATGAAAAATCGGAACATCACGTGTGTCTCCGACCAGCCGAGCAGTTCGAAATGATAGTGCAGCGGCGCCATCTTGAAGATGCGTTTGCCCTGCCCCGTCCGGCGCTTGGTCCACTTGAAGTAGGTCACTTGCAGGCTGACGGAGAGAGTCTCGGCGACGAAGACGACCCCCACTACCGGCAAGAGCAGCCATTGTCCGGTCATGAGGGCGACGACCGCCAGGGCCGCGCCCAACGCCAGCGCGCCGGCGTCTCCCATGAAGAGCTGCGCCGGGTAGGCGTTGTACCACAAGAAGGCAAAGAGCGCGCCCGCCATCGTGAAGCAGAACGACATCAGCGGATACTGGCCCTGCAAGAAGGCGATGACGCCGAAGGCCGCGAACGCGATTGCCGATGTGGCGCCGGCCAGCCCATCCAGCCCGTCCGTCAGGTTGACTGCGTTGGTGAAGCTAACGATGATGAAGGCCGCAATCGGGATGTAAAATAGCCCCAGGTCAATTTTCTGTTGGATGCCCGGGATCGCGACGCTGTGAATATCGAGCACGAAGTACAGCCCCAGCGCGATGATCAGCGCCAGGATCGTCTGATAGGAAGCCTTCACGCGGGCGATCATGCCCTGCCCGTCGTTGCGCGCGCCGCGGATGCCCGCCAGGTCATCGCGTGCGCCCAGGTAGCCGAACGCCGCGATCACTACCAGCGGAAACAGGATGCTCTTGCCGATCAGCGAGCTGCCCTCGGCAAAGTTGAAGATCCGCAAGATCGCTTTGCCCCATTCCAGGCCGCTCAGCAGGTTTGCCAGGTTCAGCACGACCGTGATGATGAAGACCGGTGCCAGGAAGAGGACGCCGCCGATGGTCGGCGTGCCGGTCTTGACCTGGTGGTCGCCCGGCTCCTCGATGTGGATCTTCTTGCCGATCCCGCGACGTTTAAGCTCATGGATCAGCGGTCGGCCCCACACCACCGCCAGGAGGAACGAGACGGTGGCCAAGGCCAGGGCGAACGAGACGGGATGCGTTTCTTGCATGGGTGCTCAACTCTTGCTTTCGACGGCTTAAGCCGTCGGACATGCCAACGCATCCACGATGGCTTCCATCGCGAGGGCGCGCGAGCCTTTGATCAACACGATATCGCCGGGGCGCAGCAGACCGGTCAACACGGCGATGGCGTCCTCCTTGCTGGATGTGGCATAGATGTCGGCCGGCTTCAGCCCGGCCGATAGCGCCTCCTCGGCCATCCAGCGCGCCCGCCGGCCGACGGTGATCAGTTTGTCGGCGATCTGGGCCGCTCGTCCGCCGACCAGCCGGTGCCCTTCTTCTTCGTATGAACCCAGCTCCAACATCTCGCCCAAGACGGCCACGGCCCGGTGACGGTTTAAACCGTCGGCGTTGCAGATGTCAGCGAGCAGGTTCAGCGCGGCGAGCATGGAGATCGGGCTGGCGTTGTAGGTGTCATCAATCAGGGTGGCCCCGCGCAGCCCCGGCACGACCATCAGCCGCAACTGCCCGCGCTGGTGGTGCAGGCCATGGATGATCTCGGTCCAGCTCAGCCCCTCCACCAGCCCGACCGCGGCCCCGCGCAGCGCGGTATGCACCGAGTGGCGGCCGAGCATCGGCAGATGCATGTGTAATATCTCCGCGCCGTAGTGGAAGCGGAAGCGGATCCCTTCCAGTCCCTCGCCGCTGATCTCATCCGCCCAGAGGTCGCTCGAATCATCCAGGCCATAGGTGAAGACACGCGCGGCGGTGCGGCTGGCCATGGCGCGCACCAGCGGATCGTCGGCGTTCAGGATGGCGACGCCGCCATCATCGGCCGATGGGAGCGCCTGTACGAGTTCCGCTTTGGCCTGCGCGATGCGCTCGATGGTGCCCAGGCGTTCCAGGTGGGTCGGCCCGACATTCGTCACCACGCCGATGCGCGGCCGGGCCAGGCGGCACAGGCTGGCGATTTCGCCCAGCGCGTACATGCCCATCTCGAGCACCAGACGTTCGACCCCCGCATCCAGTTTCAGAAGGGTCAACGGCAGGCCAATCTCGTTGTTCAGGTTCCCTTCGTTCCGCATCGTGACGAAGCGTTGTTCCAGGACATTCGCAACGATCTCTTTGGTGGTGGTCTTGCCGACGCTGCCCGTCACGCCGATCGTTACCACCGGCATCTGGCCGCGCCAATACGCGGCCACCTTTTGCAGACCGGCCAGACTGTCCGGTGTGATAAGAACGTAGGGCAGGGACGCATCGCCGCCGCCCTGGGCCGGCACGCGCCGTTGGATCGTGCCGTCGGGCATGACGAACGCGGCCTGGACTTCCAGTTCGAGGGCTTTCGGCTCGGCGATGGCGGCCCTGGCGCCGCGCGCAAAGGCGTCGGCCAGGTAGAGATGACCGTCCGTTTTCTCTCCGCGTAACGCGATGAAAAGATCGTTCGGCTGCGCGCCGCGTGAATCAACGATGACGGCGTGCACGGCCTGCCCGGCCAGGTCGGCGGGCGCGGTCGTCGCCGGCGCCGCCAGGGCCGGCCAGAGATCCGAGAAATGTAGCTTATCCGAAGGAGCCATAGCGCGGCCTCCCGCCGCTACTCAAGGGTCGGGGTAGTCATTGCGAGGGGCGGTTTTTTTGCCCCGAAGCAATCCCCGCCATCGGAGGAGATTGCTTCGCACACACCGCTCGCAATGACGCCGCCAACGACCAGGAGATTGCTTCGCACACACCGCTCGCAATGACGCCGCCAACGACCAGGAGATTGCTTCGCACACACCGCTCGCAATGACGCCGCCAAACATCACGGCTCGCGCGTGTCCGGCGCAATGCGCAGGACGCGCACCGCGTCCTGCGCCACTTTGCCGAACACCGGTACGGCCACGTGTTCGGCCCAACGCGAGCTCTTCGGCTTGTCCAGCTTGACCAGGATGATCAGTTGTGGATCGGCCGCGGGCAGGAAGCCGACAAAACTGGTGATCGTGTCCTGGGTCGTGTAGCCCCGCGCCGTCGAGATTTCCGCTGTGCCGGTCTTGCCTGCCACTTTGTAGCCGGGCACAAAGCCGCGAAATGTCCCGCCCTCGACGTTATAGACCATCATCTGTGTCAGGGTCTTGGCCGTCTCCGGCTTGATCGGATACCCCAAGACGCGCGCGGGCAAACGGTGGACCCGCCCATCTTGCACTAGCGCCCGGACGACCTGGGGCTGATAGCGTGTGCCGCCATTCGCAATCGCGGCGACCGCGTTAATCATCTGGAGCGGCGTGACCAGCAGCGCCTGGCCGAAGGAGTTGGTTGCCTGATCGAAGCGGCTCCAGAAGGGGTTGCCCGGTTCTTTCAAGAGACCGATATCCTCCAGGCTGAGATCCACTTCGGTCAGGCTGCCAAAGCCGAACTGCCGCACATAGCGATAGAAAGTGTCCGCCCCCATGTCCAGGCAGATGCGCGCCGTCACGACGTTGATGGACTTCGCCAGCGCGTACTGAACCGATACCACTCCATAGCTCTTGTTTTCGGCGTTGCGGATCGGTTGGCCGTCCACCGTCAAGACGCCGGTGTCGGTGTACATTTTTTTCGGTGTGATCTGGCCGGTATCCAGGGCCGCGGCCATCGTCACGAGCTTGAAAACCGATCCTGGCTCGTAGGTTTTGCTCGTCGCCGCGTTCGCCCACCACTCGGCGTTGACCTCCGAATAGCGGCCTGGATCGAACGCCGGGTAGTTCGCCAACGCCAGGATGCTGCCATCGCGTGGATCCATCGCGATGATCGTGCCCGCCTCGGCCCGGTGGACGCTGATCGCCTCGGCCAGGTGCGTTTCCACCAAGTATTGCAGCGGGGCATCCATCGCCAGGATCAGGTCGTGGCGTCCCGGCGACGGTAAGTAAAGACGCCAATCATCAGGAAGCGGCTCCGGTTTTCCGGCGGCCTGTTCGACCGGCAACTCCTTCTGCCCCAGCAGCCAGCCGTTGTAGCTGGCCTCGATCCCATACAGCCCATCCCGATGATAGTCGGTGAAGCCGATCAGGTGCGCGCCGAGTGGTCCGAGAGGGTAAGCCCGGATGCGGCGATCCTCGGTCCACACCAGGCTCGGCTGACCCAGCGCGTCAATCCCCTCCCGCTGCTTCGCATCAAGGTTTTTCGCCAGGGTCGTCAGCGGATAAGTGACGGCGAAGCCAGCCTGGATGGTCTCCACCGGCTGGCCGAGAATCTGGGCGATTTGGTTGGCGAGACTGACCCCCTCTTTGGCATCCTTTGTGATCGCCTGGGGACGCGCATAGGCTTCCCATGTGAAGCTGTCGGTGGCAAGCAGCAAGCCGTTGCGGTCTACGACGCGACTCCGCAGTCGTTCGCTCATGTCGGTCAGCGCGGGGTCGGGCAGCGGGCCGCTCGCCACCGCCCAATAGCTCATGCGCGCGATGATTGCCAGGATGATGATCACGAAGAGGGCGACGATCAGCCAGATCCGGCGGATCGGGATCGGCGGCGGAGCGGCGGCCGCGTCGGGCGCGCGCCGCGCCGCGCCTCCTGGCGCCTCGATGTCTTCATCCTGAGGCGGGTTGGGGGGCGTGGACGCGGCCCGCTTCCACCGGGGCGGCTCGTTCACTGGCATCCAGCTTTCATTTCGCGATGTTTAGTGGTTTGTCAACCATCATTTGAACCTTGACGGCCTACTAGCGCAGCCCCGCGGCAGCTCGCGCCACGGCGGTAGTTGGTTCAGCGACGTGTTCCATCAGTTGACGCCACAGGATCGTCGCTTGTGCCACAGCCGGGTCAGGCGCCGGACCGGCTTGCCCGGCCGATGGCGCGCTGGGCGCCTCGATCACCAGAGGGACCGGCGCGGGTGTCAGCTTTGCCAAACGAGCTTTCTCTTTGACATACCCTGGGTGGTTCCATTGCGCCACTTGGAGCATGAGGGCGACGTTTTCGCGCTCCAGTTGGGTGGATTTGTACTGAGTCCGCAGGGTGTCCTTCTGGATCGCGGCGATGGCGCTCGACTGCCAGAGATAGGCGCAGGTCAAGAGGCAGGCGATGGTGAAGATCAGCACGAGTTGCTTGAGCCAGGCGTTGGGGCCGGCAAAGAGGCTGTTGCGCAGCGCCCCCCAGGTCACTCTCGGCAGAGGCGCCGAGACCACGGTTCGATTGAGCATCGTTCCCTCCTGGCAATTCGTTTGTTCGTAGTGAGAAGACTTTCGAAGTCTATTTGCGCGGACCTTGGAAGTCTGATTGGGCTACAGCCGCTCAGCGATGCGTAGCTTTGCGCTGCGGCTTCTCGGGTTGGCAATGACCTCGCCTTCATCCGGTGAGATGGGCTTGCGGGTGATGACCCGCACAGTGGCTGTGTGCCCACACCGGCACGGCTGTGCCAGCGGCAGACGGCTCAAGCCGTCGGATGGGCACAGGCAGTCACGCGCCTCGCGTTGCATGAACTGCTTGACGATCCGATCTTCCAGCGAGTGAAATGTAATGACGGCGACCCGGCCGCCCGGGCTTAGCACATCTACCGCCTGCGGCAAGACCGCCTCCAAGGCGCCCAGCTCATCATTGACCGCGATCCTGAGCGCCTGGAAGGTCTTGGTCGCCGGATGGCGCAGCATCCGGCCCGATGGTTTAAACCGTCCCCCACGGCCGCCGACCGACCTGGCGATGACCTCGGCAAGCTCGGCGGTGGTGTGCAGCGGACGGGCCGCGACAATCGCCCGCGCAATGCGTCGTGAGTGGGTCTCTTCGCCGTAACGATAAATGAGATCCGCCAGATCTTCTTGCGGCCATTCGTTGACGATCTCCGCCGCCGTCAAGTCGCTGCGTGGATGCCCAGCGCCAGGCGGGGCATGCGCCATCCGCATATCCAACGGGCCGGCCGCCAGGAAGCTGAACCCGCGCGCCGCGTCGCCGAGCTGATACGATGAGACCCCCAGGTCGAGCAAGACGGCGTCCACCGCCGCAAACCCGTTGGCCTCCGGTTTAGACCGGACGACCGCGCCCAACTCCCGGAAGTTCGCCTGGATCAGGGTCACGCGGCCGGCGAAGGCCGCCAGCCGAAGCTTGACCCGCTCAATCGCTTCCGGGTCGGCGTCCAGCCCCAAGAGCCGGCCCGCGGGTCCCGTTGCCCGTAAGATCGCCTCGGCGTGACCGCCGCCGCCCACCGTGGCGTCAATGCAGGTGGCGTTGGGCCGCAACGCCAGCCCGGCGATCACCTGGGGCAACAGGACGGGCGTATGCTCCATTGTTAGAGGTTCAGCTCCAGCGCGTTGACCTTCAAGCGGTCATCGCCGGCGGTCTGCGCTTGCCGCGCGACAACCACCCGCTCACAGCCGGCCTGCCACCGTTCGCGGCTCCAGATTTCGACGCGATCGCCGTTGCCCAGGATAGTGACATCCGAGCCGAGGTCCGCATGGCGGCGCAAGGCGCCGGGGATAACGATGCGCCCCTGGCGGTCCAGGTCGGCTTCGTTGTAAGAGAAGAGGAAGCGCACCGTGTCATCCATATCGCCGCGGTCCTGGCTGGCCTGCTGGGCGCGTTCGGCCATGCTCTTCCAGAGGAGCATGGGCAACACATTGACCTGGCCGCGCGTGCCCCGGCCGATCATCACGATATCGCCAAGCTCCTCGCGATGCCGGATGGGCAGCGACACGCGGCCCTTGTCATCCATGGTGTGCTCGAATTCGCCCGCGAACATCGCCGCGATCCTTCTCCGCGCTACTCGTTTCCAGGCAGGGATGATATCCCAAAATATCCCTTGCTACACCGCTATGTGGGACATCATACCACGATATTTCCCAAAAGTCAACCCCCAAAAATGCCAAAATACGACCATTATTTGGCGCTAAAGTTTCCGCGTTGTAAATTGATCCGGCTCGGAATTTGACAGATAAGCCATAACGTGATAGATTTAGCGATTGCTGTCCAGTGCCCACAAAGGGAGGTGGGTGTCAACCATCTCTACTTTTTGACGCGCTCAGCGCTTGAGGCGAGACCAAGCCGGGTGACGGCTTGGCCTTTTTGCTTTTGCGGGAAGTAGACGGCAGTTTGCCCAAGGAGTGGACCTTTTATGATGTATCCCCAGACTGCGGAGGCCCGTGTGAACGGTAATGCAAAGCGCAAATCGTATGCACGCATCCGGGACGTCTATGAGTTGCCGCGCCTGATCGAGGTGCAGCTAGACTCGTTCCGCTGGTTCCAGACCGAGGGTTTAGAGGAGCTGTTCAACGAGATTTCCCCCATTGTCAGCTTCAACAAGAACCTTGAGCTGCACTTTGGTTCCAAACCCGGCGCAGAAGGCTATTGGTTTGGTGAGCCGAAATACCTGGAGCCGGAGTGTCGCGACCGCGATATGACCTTTGCCGCGCCCCTCTGGGTGCGTGTCAAGTTGGTCAATCGCGAAACGGGTGAGGTCACTGCCCAGAACGTTTTCATGGGCGATTTCCCGCTCATGACGGAGAACGGTACTTTCATTATTAACGGCGCCGAGCGCGTGGTCGTCAGCCAGTTGATCCGCTCGCCAGGCGTCTATTTCACCGTGGAAGAGGATCGCGTCACCGATCGGCGGCTCTGCTACTCCAAGATGATCCCCAACCGGGGCGCGTGGCTGGAGTTCGAGACCAGCAAGCGCGACATCATCTCGGTGAAGGTGGACCGCAAGCGCAAGCTGCCGGTGACGGTGATGCTGCGCGCCATCGGCTACGGCTCGGACGACGAGATCCTGGAGCTGTTTACGGCCGTAGATAATGAGCCGGAGCATCCTTACATTGCGACGACGCTGGAGCGTGATCCGACCCGCACCGCTAACCGCGCCGATTCGGCGAAGGGCGTGGATGCCGCGTTGTTGGAGTTCTATAAGAAGCTCCGGCCGGGTGATCCCCCCACGTTGGACAACGCCAAGAGCTTCATGCAAAACCTGATCTTCGCCCCGCGGCGCTACGACCTGGGCAAGGTCGGCCGCTATAAGTTGAACCGCCGGCTAGATCTGAACGTGCCGCTGTCACACCGCACATTGACGAATGAAGACGTCGTCGCGGTGATCAGCCGGATGATCCAGATCAACAACGGCGTGGAGGGCGAGGATGACATTGACCATCTGGGGAACCGTCGCGTCAAGACCGTGGGCGAGCTGATCCAGAACCAACTGCGCATCGGCCTGCTGCGCATGGAGCGTGTGGTACGCGAGCGCATGTCCATCCGCGACACCGAACAGACCACGCCGCTGTCGCTGATCAATATCCGGCCGGTGGTGGCGGCCATTCGAGAGTTCTTCGGCGGTTCCCAGCTCAGCCAGTTCATGGATCAAACGAACCCGCTGGCCGAGCTGACGCACAAGCGCCGCTTGAGCGCCCTCGGCCCCGGCGGCCTGCGTCGCGAGCGCGCGGGCTTCGATGTCCGTGATGTGCACAACAGCCATTACGGCCGCATTTGCCCCATCGAGACGCCGGAAGGCCCGAACATCGGTCTGATCGGCTCGCTGGCCTCGTATGGTAAGATCAACGAGTTCGGCTTCATCGAGACCCCGTATCGTCGCGTCGTGAACCGCGTGCCGAATCGCGCCGACCTGCTGGTCGGCAAGATCCTGCGCGAGCGCGTTTCGCTGCCTGACGGCGCCGTACTCGCCGGTCCCAACACGCGCATCAACGAAGCGTTGGCCGATCAGATCGCCGCGCTCGCGGATGTGCTGCCGGAAGTGCGTGTCGTGCCGGAAGTGACCGACGAGATCAGCTTCCTGTCGGCCGATGAAGAGGATCGCTACTCCATCGCGCAGGCGAACGCGCGCATGGACGAGCAGCGGCATTTCACCGAATCGCGCATCTCGGTGCGCCGCAACCAGAAATTCCTGTTCGAGTCGCCCGCGAACATCGAGTACATGGATGTCTCGCCCAAGCAGATCGTATCGGTTTCGGCCGCGCTGATCCCGTTCCTGGAGCACGATGACGCCAATCGCGCGCTGATGGGATCGAACATGCAGCGCCAGGCTGTGCCGCTCCTGCGGCCGGAAGCCCCCATCGTCGGCACCGGCATCGAGCGCCAGGCCGCGGTAGACTCCGGCCAGGTGATCGTGGCGCTCAACGCGGGCGAGGTGGTGAGCAGCCGCAGCGATGAAATCGTGGTGCTGGAGGATGACGGGACCCGCCGTTCCTACCGCCTGCGCAAGTATCAGCGGTCGAACCAGAGCACCTGCATTGACCAGCGCCCGGTGGTCCAGAAGGGCGACCGGCCGGTGAAAGGCCAGGTGTTGGCCGATTCCAGCTCGACCGACTTCGGCGAGATGGCCCTGGGGCAAAACGTGCTGGTCGCCTTTATGAGTTGGGAAGGCGGCAACTACGAGGACGCGATCCTGATCAGCGAGCGGCTGATCCAGCAAGATAAGTTCACCTCGATCCATATCGAGAAGCATGAGATCGAGGCGCGCGACACCAAGCTCGGCCCGGAAGAGATCACGCGTGACATCCCGAACGTCGGCGAGGACGCGCTGAAGGATCTGGACGAGAATGGCATCGTCCGCATCGGCGCGGTGGTCGTGCCCGGCGATATCCTGGTGGGCAAGATCACGCCGAAGGGTGAGACTGAGCTTAGCCCCGAAGAGAAGCTGCTGCGCGCGATCTTCGGCGAGAAGGCGCGCGAGGTCAAGGATTCGAGCCTGCGGTTGCCGCACGGCGAATACGGCAAGGTGGTGGACATCAAGGAATTCAGCCGCGACGAGCATCGCGATCTGCCGGCCGGCGTCGAGCGGATGGTGCGGGTCAGCGTGGCGCAGCGGCGCAAGCTGATGGAAGGGGACAAGATGGCCGGCCGTCACGGCAATAAGGGGGTCATCTCCCGGATTGTTCCGGTTGAGGATATGCCCTTCCTGCCCGATGGCACGCCGGTGGACATCATCCTGAATCCGTTGGGCGTGCCTGCCCGCATGAACATCGGCCAGGTGTTGGAGACGCACCTGGGGTGGGCCGCGGAGCGGCTGGGCTTCCGGGCCGAGACCCCGGTGTTCGACGGCGCGCGCGAGCAGGAGATCGAGGCGGAGCTGGCGCGCGCCTGGCTAGCCGATCGGGCCTGGGAGAAGGCGACCAAGCGCGCCTGGGATTGGGCCGTCAGGCTGGGCAAATCCGAGGCGGATTACCTGGACGACGACGAAGTGCGCGGCGACTATCTGGCCGAGTGGCTGGGCGAACGCGGGTATGATGCGGAGCTGGCTTACAACGACCTGGGATATGCCCGTCGGTCGGTCCTGCGCGAATGGTTAACCGAAGAGCCGCAGGGTTACGACGCAGATGCGCTGTTGTCGCCGCAGAGCGAGGCGTCGCTGGCCGCGCGCCAGCAGGCCGACGAACTGGCGCGCATTGTGTGCCTTCGCGAATGGCTGAAGTGGGTCGAGCGCGAGCAGATGCGGGTGGTCAACCTGGAGCAGGTCCCGGCCACGGATGGCAACCCGGCCTATGACGAGCGCCCCGAATCGGCCGAGGAACGGGCTGCGCTATACGCCCAGATGGAACGCATCGCCGGCCTGTCGGAGCAAGAGGTCGGCGCAGAAGCGTTGCGGGTCAGCCGCGACACCAATCTGCCGCTGCCGACGTGGGGCAAGACCCTGCTGCTGAATGGCAAGACGGGCGAGCCGTTCGATCAGCCGGTGACGGTCGGTATTATTCACATGATGAAGCTGCATCATCTGGTCGAAGACAAAGTCCATGCCCGCTCGACCGGCCCGTATAGCCTGGTGACGCAACAGCCGTTGGGCGGCAAGGCGCAATTCGGCGGCCAGCGTTTCGGCGAGATGGAGGTGTGGGCGCTGGAAGCCTACGGCGCCGCGCACAGCTTGCAAGAGATGCTCACCGTCAAGTCGGATGATGTGACCGGCCGCGTCAAGGCGTATGAGTCTATCGTCAAGGGCGAGGTGATCGAATCGCCCGGCGTGCCCGAGAGCTTCCGGGTGTTGGTTAAGGAGCTGCAGTCGCTCGGCCTGGCCGTTGAGGTGGTGGATGCCAAGGAAGAAGTGATCCAATTCGGTCGGGAAGATGCGGAAGAGAAGCTGCCGAACCTAGGCTTCAGCCTGAGCCTGCCCGGGCCGATGAGCCGCGGCCTGGAATGATGAATGCGGAACGATGAATGATGAACGAAGTCGGTTGGTTCGACTTCATCACTCATCATTCATCATTCAGCGTTCCCTCGCATGGGGAGATGCTAAATGGAAGTCAATGAATTCGATGCCATTCGCGTATCGCTCGCCTCGCCAGATCAAATCCTGACCTGGTCGCACGGTGAAGTGACGAAACCTGAGACGATCAACTACCGAACCTTGCGGCCGGAGCGGGATGGGCTGTTCTGTGAGCGGATTTTCGGCCCGCAGCGGGATTGGGAGTGCGCCTGCGGCAAGTACAAGCGCATCCGCTACAAAGGCATCGTTTGCGATAAATGCGGGGTCGAGGTGGCGCACAGCCGGGTGCGCCGCGAGCGGATGGGCCACATCAAGCTCGCCAGCCCGGTGTCGCACATCTGGTATGTCAAGGGCGTGCCGAGCCGGCTGGGGTTGTTGCTGAACGTCAGTCCGCGCAACCTGGAGCGGGTGCTCTACTTCGCTCAGTACATCATCACCCAGGTGGATGAGGACGCGCGTAATCGCACCATCACCCGCGCGGAGCGTGACTTGAACATGCGCCTGTCGCGGATGGAAGGCGAGATCCAGGCCAAGCTGACCGAGGTGGAGGGCGACCGCGCCGCCCGCACGGCGGAGTTGGATCAGCAGGAAGAGGCGCAACTGGCCGCGCTGACCGAGCGGACGACCGCCGAAACGAACGACGCGATTGCAGTCGGGCAAACCCTGCAAGCGACCCTGGAAAAGCTGCACGGCAAGCCGGCGCGCGAGACGATCCAACTGCTGTGGACGCTGGATCCACTGGTGGCGGCCGGTGAGACGGTGACGCGCGACCATGTACTGGCGCTCGAAGAGGCGGTCCGCGATCGCCTGAACCAGATCGAGGATGAGATCAGCCGCGAGCAGGAGGCGGTGCGCGCTAACTTTGCGGCGCGGCGTGATCTGATCCGCCGCGAGACTGACCAGGTCATCGAAGAGCGGCGCATGTCGGTCGAGACGCAAAAAGCGCAGATGCGCGTCCAGCTCGATGACCAGTTGGAAGAGTTAAAAGAGTTGCGCGAGCGCGAGCTGCTTTCTGAGACCGAATATCGGGATCTTCAAGAGCGGTGGGGCAGCGTCTTCCGCGCCGGGATGGGCGCTGAGGCTGTGCGCGACCTGGTGGCGAAGATTGACCTCGACACGATGGTCAAGGAGCTGCGCAACGAGATCAACACGACCCAATCCAAGCAGCGCAAGAAGAAGGCCGCCAAGCGGCTACGCGTGGCCGAGTCGTTCCGCAAAAGCGGCAACCGGCCGGAGTGGATGATCCTGACCCTGCTGCCCGTGCTGCCGCCCGACCTGCGGCCGATGGTGCAACTGGATGGCGGCCGCTTCGCGACTTCCGATCTGAACGACCTTTATCGCCGGGTCATCAACCGCAACAATCGCCTGCGGCGGCTATTGGAGCTGGGCGCGCCGGATGTGATCGTGCGCAACGAGAAGCGGATGCTCCAGGAAGCCGTGGACAGCCTGATTGACAATGGCCGCCGCGGCCGGGCCGTCAGCCGTTCGGGCAAGCGCAAGCTCAAGAGCCTGTCCGATCTCTTGAAGGGCAAGCAGGGCCGGTTCCGCCGCAATCTGCTGGGCAAGCGCGTGGACTATTCGGGCCGCTCGGTCATCGTCATCGGCCCCGAGCTCAAGCTGAACCAGTGCGGCCTGCCCAAAAAGATGGCGCTGGAGCTGTTCAAGCCGTTCGTCATGCGTCGGCTGGTGGAATATAACTACGCGCACAACATCAAAAGCGCAAAGCGCCTGGTGGATCGGGAAAGCCCCGAAGTGTGGGACGTCCTGGAAGAAGTGACCAAGGATCGCCCGGTGCTGCTGAACCGCGCGCCCACCCTGCACCGCCTGGGCATCCAGGCCTTCGACGTGACCCTCATCGAGGGCAGCGCGATCCAGATCCATCCGCTGGTCTGTGCGGCGTTCAACGCTGACTTCGACGGTGATCAGATGGCTGTGCACGTGCCGCTCTCCGACGACGCCGTCAAAGAAGCGAAAGACCTGATGATGAGCTCCGCCAATCTGCTGAAACCCTCGTCGGGCGAGCCGATTGTGGGGCCGTCGAAGGACATGGTGCTCGGCTGCTACTACATGACCGTGGCGATGCCGACGGCGAAGGGCGCGGGCCGGAGCTTTACCGACTTCGACGAAGTGCGTCTGGCTTACGACCTGGGCATCGTAGACCTGCGTGCGCCGATCAAAGTGCGTTTCACCGACTGGGCCGACGAGGTGGCGTTGACCCAGCTTGGCCTGGAGCCGAAATTGCACGCTGGCCTGGTCGCTCGGGGCGTCAAGACCGCGGGCGACCTGGTGCGGATCATGGCGAAGGACCGCCAGAAGCTGATTCAAGAGCTTGGCATCACCACGCGCGCCATCGAAGAGCTGCGCGACCTGCTGGTGCAACATCAGGTGCGGCCGGATAAAATGCCGCAGACGGGCCTGCTGGAAACCACGGTCGGCCGCGTGCTCTTCAACATGCCGCTCCCCAAGCCGCTGCAGTTTGTCAACGATGTGATGGACAAAAAGCGGCTGAATGACTTCGTGGGCCATAGCTACGAGTTGATGGGTTCGGAGGCGACCGCCGAGGTCGTGGATGAGATCAAGCATCTCGGCTTTACCTATGCGACTGTTTCCGGCATGACGATCGCGGTCAGCGACATCACCGTACCGGCGAACAAACAGCAGGTGTTGGAAGAGACGACGAATCGCGTCGAGGAAACCGACCGCCAATACCGGCGCGGTCTGATCACCGAAGAAGAGCAATACAACAAGGTGGTCGAGTTGTGGACGCGGGCGACGGATGACATCACGCAATCGGTGAAGAACATGCTCGACCCGGTGAGCGGCTTGGGCGCGATGGCGACCTCGGGCGCCACCAAAGGCGGCATCCAGCCGATCCGCCAGCTCGCGGGCATGCGCGGCCTGATGGCCGACCCCTCCGGCCGCATCATCGCGCTGCCGATCCGCTCGAACTTCCGCGAAGGGTTGACCGCGCTGGAATACTTCCTGAGCACTCACGGCGCGCGCAAGGGGTTGGCCGACACCGCGCTGCGCACCGCGGACGCCGGTTATCTGACCCGGCGTCTGGTGGACGTGGCCCAGGATGTCATCATCTCGGCGGATGACTGCGGCACCGAGACGGGCGTCTGGCTTACCAAGGCGAGCGCGCTCGCGACCGGCGAGAAGCTCTCGGAGCGCGTGCTGGGCCGTGTGAGCACCGCGCCAATCGCCGATCCGAAGACCGGCGAAGTGTTGATCGAACGTAATACCCTGCTCGACGAGATGGCGGTGCGCATCATCGAACGCGCCAACGTGGACAAAGTGTTCGTCCGGTCGCCGCTGACGTGTGAAAACCGCTACGGTCTGTGCAAGCTGTGCTACGGCTCAGACCTGGCCCGCGGCGGTATGGCCCGGATGGGTGAGGCGGTCGGCATCATCGCGGCTCAATCCATCGGCGAGCCGGGCACGCAGCTTACCCTGCGCACCTTCCACACCGGCGGCGTGGCGGGCGCCGAGGACATCACGCAGGGCCTCCCGCGCGTCGAGGAGTTGTTCGAGGCGCGCACCCCCAAGGGGGAAGCGGTCATCAGCGAGATCGGCGGCGTGGTGGATGTGTTCTGGGAAGGGGATGTTCGTAAGCTCAAGGTGACGAACACGCGCCTGCGCCGCAAGACGCATCACATCCAGACCGGCTATCGGATGCTGGTCGAGAGCGAAGATCGTGTCCAGGCGGCTACGCCGATTGCGGTCGCGCTCGATCGCCAGGGAGCAACCGAGCCTCAAGAGATCCTGGCGGCGCTCGATGGCCACATCTACATCGAGCCGGAAGGCGAGGGTGGCTATCGCGCCATCATCCGCCGCGAGGATGTGGAGGAGTGGGTCACGGACATCCCGGCTTCCGCCCGCCTGCGCGTGGACAAGGGGGACCGCGTGGATGTCGGCGAGCAGTTGACCGAAGGCGCCAAGAACCCGCGCGAGGTCCTGCGCATCCAGGGCCGCGAAGCTGTTCAGATGTATCTGCTGGACGAAGTCCAGAAGGTGTACCGCTCGCAAGGCGTGGGGATCCACGATAAGCACATCGAGATCATCATCCGCCAGATGCTGCGGCGGGTGCGCGTGCTGAAGAGCGGCGACACCGACATGCTGATCGGCGAGCTGGTGGATCGTTTCGAGTTCGACGAGGCCAACGCAGCGATCGAGGCCCAGGGCGGCGAGCCGGCGCGCGGCGAGCCGGTGCTGTTGGGCGTCACCAAGGCGTCGCTGAATACCGACAGCTTCCTGGCCGCGGCCTCCTTCCAGGAGACCACCCGCGTGCTGACCGACGCCGCAGTGCGCGGGGCCAAGGACAGCCTACGCGGCCTGAAAGAGAACGTCATCATCGGCAAGCTAATCCCCGTGGGTACCGGGTTCGAGGCGCGGCGGCAGGCCATCGAGGCGGCCCGCGCCGAGTATGAGCCGGAGTTCGCCAGCGACGAAGAGACCGAGGCGGTCTTTGGCGATGATGAGGAGGACTTCGCGGAGGATGAGGCAATCGCGGCTTGATCCGGGGCGCGATGTTTGGCGGGCGAAGGCGCGCCAAACATCGTAAATACCTTGATTTGACCCGACAACCTTTTTGTGATAGACTAAGTTTTCGTGGGTCGGTTGTGTTACCGCCGACCCGCATTTCGTCTTATTGAGCATCAGCACCGGAGGACAGCTTGCCGACCATTAATCAACTCGTTCGCAAGGGACGCCAGCCGATCGCCAAGAAGGCCAAGGCGCCGGCGTTGCAGTTCACGAATAACACGCTATCCAACCGGATGCGGCGTATGCCGAAGGGCAACCCCTTTAAGCGCGGGGTATGCACCCAGGTGCGCACCATGACGCCGAAGAAACCGAACTCGGCGTTGCGCAAGATCGCCCGCGTCCGCCTGTCCAATTCGATCGAGGTTACGGCCTATATTCCGGGTGAAGGGCACACTTTACAGGAGCACTCGGTAGTGCTTGTGCGCGGCGGCCGCGTGAAGGATTTGCCCGGCGTGCGCTATCACATCGTGCGCGGCTCGTTGGATACGACTGGCGTGGAAAATCGCAAGCGCGGTCGTTCCAAGTACGGCGCCAAGGTGCCGAAGAAGGCGGCGCCCGCGAAAGGCGGCGCCAAGGGCGCGCCGGCCAAGGGCGGCAAGAAGTAGGAGTGATTCATGTCTCGCAGAAATAGACCCGAGCGGCGCGAGATCGTGCCCGATCCGCGTTATAGCAATGCGCTGGTTGCCAGCCTGATCAGCAAGTTGATGTGGAACGGCAAGAAATCTACGGCCGAACATATTGTTTACGGCGCGTTGGAGGCCCTGGAAACCCGCACCAAGAAGCCGGCCCTGGAAGCGCTCGAACAGGCCATGCGCAATGCGACCCCCATCATCGAGGTGCGGCCGCGGCGCGTGGGCGGCGCCACCTATCAGGTGCCCATGGAAATCCGAGAGGACCGGCGGCAAGCGTTGGCGTTGCGGTGGCTGCTGCAAAGCGCGCGTAAGCGCCCCGGCAAGAGCATGGTGGAGAAGCTTTCCGGCGAGCTGACCGACGCCTTCAATAACACGGGCAACACGGTGAAGAAGCGGGAAGACACGCACAAAATGGCCGAGGCGAATCGGGCGTTCGCGCACTACCGGTGGTAGGCTACCTCCCGGTAGGCTGCTCGACTTTCTGGTCTTCTTTCAAGGGCTGATAACAGAACCCGGCATCCCACAGGATCCCGCAGGCGCGGGGGATGCCGGGTTTCTGTCGGTTAGAACCAGGAGCACAGGTGAGGTGGATTCATGCCAGGTCAGATAACCTCTCCCTCGGACAGTGAACGTCTGCGGCGATTGCGCAACATCGGCATCATCGCCCATATCGACGCGGGCAAAACCACTACTACCGAGCGCATCCTGTATTATACCGGCAGAACCTATCGCATGGGCAATGTGGATGAGGGGACGACCGTCACCGATTGGATGATTCAGGAGCGCGAACGGGGGATCACGATCCAATCGGCGGCCATCACCAGCGAATGGCGCGGCCACCAGATCAATCTGATTGACACCCCCGGCCACATTGATTTTACAGCCGAGGTGCAGCGCAGCCTGCGCGTGCTGGATGGGGGTGTGGTGGTCTTCGACGCGGTGGCCGGCGTCGAGCCGCAGTCCGAGACGGTCTGGCGGCAGGCGAACCGTTACGGTGTGCCGCGCATCTGCTTTGTCAACAAGATGGACCGCACGGGCGCCGATTTCTGGCGCACGGTAGACATGATTCGGGACCGCCTCGGCGCGCATCCGGTGGCGATCCAAATCCCCATCGGCGCGGAAGACCTTTTTGCCGGCATGGTGGATCTGATCAGCCTGAAGGCGTGGGCCTTCCCCGATGCCCTTGGCGCCAACCCCCAGGAAATCCCTATCCCCGCTGATCTGGCGCAGCAAGTCAAAGAGAGCCGCGATCTGATGATCGAGCGGATCGCCGAAACCGACGAAGACCTGACGCTGAAATTCCTCGAAAGCGAAGAGATTACCGAGGCAGAGCTGCGGGCGGCGTTGCGGGCGGCGACCATCTCCGGCCAGTTGGTACCCGTCCTCTGCGGCACGGCCTTGCGCACCAAAGGGGTGCAATTGCTGCTCGACGCAGTGGTGGATTATCTCCCCTCGCCGTTGGATATCCCCGCGGTGCGGTGCGTCAATCCAGGCTCCGGCGCAGAAGAAGAGCGGCCGGCCGACCCGAATGCGCCAGTCGCTGGCCTGGTGTTCAAGATCCAGACCGACCCGTTCATCGGCCGGCTCGCCTATGTGCGCGTCTATTCGGGCGTGATGCAGACCGGACAGATGCTTCAGAATTCCACGCGCGACCGCAAGGAGCGCATCGGCCGGCTGGTGCAAATCTATGCGGACAAACGCAACGAGATCAGCGAGCTGCGGGCGGGCGACATCGGGGCCATCGTCAGCGTCAAGCAGACCTTCACCGGCGAGACGTTGTGCGATCCGGCCGCGCCGGTCGTGCTAGAGCCGATTGATTTCCCCGAACCAGTGATCGCGGTGGCGGTGGAGCCGAAGACGAAGGCCGATCAGGACAAGCTCGCCAACGCCATGCAACGGCTGGCCGAAGAGGACCCGACCTTCCGCGTGAAGGTGGACGCCGACACCGGCCAGACTCTCATCAGTGGCATGGGCGAGCTACACCTCGAGGTGCTGGTGGATCGGATGCAGCGCGAATTCGGCGTGCAGGCGCATGTGGGCCGCCATCAGGTTGCCTATCGCGAGACGATCCTCCGCAAGGCCGAGGTCGAGACGCGTTTCGTGCGACAGACTGGCGGCCGGGGGCAGTACGCGCACGTCATCATCCAGTTTGAGCCGCTGCCGCGCGGAGGCGGATTCGAGTTCGTGGATAAGGTGGTCGGCGGCGCGATCCCGAAGGAGTTCATCCCGCCAGTGGCGCAAGGCCTGCGCGATGCGCTGGAAAACGGCGTGTTGGGCGGCTATCCGATCGTGGATGTGCGAGCGACCCTGATCGGCGGCTCGTATCACGAGGTGGATAGCTCGGACATGGCGTTCCGGATCGCCGGCTCGATGGCGTTGCGCGAGGGCGCGGAGAAAGCGCAGCCGGCGCTGCTGGAGCCGATGATGCGGGTCGAAGTGGTCGTGCCGGAGACTTCGACTGGCGACGTGATCGGCTACCTGGTAGCGCGGCGCGGCCAGATCAGCGGGCTGGAGATGCACTCGCTGGGGATGCAGGCGATCAAGAGCCACATCCCGCTGGCTGAGATGTTCGGCTATGCCACCAACCTTCGCTCGGCCACCCAGGGCCGCGGTACCTTCACGATGGAGTTCGACCATTACGAGGTCGTGCCCGAAGAGCGGGCGCGGCAGATTTTGGGGATGGCGCCGCGGTAGACAGCGATTGCAGCCTGCTATTTCCCTTCACGTATCTTCTTAATAATCCCGGGGAACGGCGGTCGCAGACCGCCTATGAGCCTGCTCTCAGGGGTCTGCGACCCCCGACGCCCCCACTTATTGAGATGATACCGGCTCTCTGGGATTTTGCGGGAAAGGGCCACATATAGGGCTGCCCCGCTTACGCAAACCGGCGATAACCTTCCAGGTCCAGATACAAACGTTGGAAGAGCGTGGCGACGCGACCGATGCCATAACAGCGCCGCTTGAGGGTCTTGATCTTGTTGTTGAGGCCTTCCACGAAACCGCTGCTGCGCCGCTCCGCGAAGTAGTTGACAATCTCATCCAGCCAGTTGGTTAACGTTTTCAGAAAGGAGTCGAAACAGGTTAAGGCGCTACGGCGGACTTTGGCGCACCATTTGAGCAGGCGTTGCTTGGCTTGCGCCTTGGTCAGGGGCAGGTCAAAGATGGCCGTCAGTTCCTCCCGCAGGGTATAGGCCAACTTCAGGGTGGGGGCATAGGTAAACAGGCGGCGGAGGCGCAGGCGTTCCTCCGGCGTCAAGTCCCGATGGTTTTTACGGAGCGGCCACATCACATCCTTGAGCTCGGCATACTCGGCCGCCGGCAATTCCGCCTTGAGGCGCCGCCCTTCGCATTTGCGGAGTTGATCCACGCCGTCGCGATAGTGCTTGGCGACGTGAAACCGATCAATGACCACCGTCAGCTTCACGTCATCGTGTGCGGCGGCGAACTCCTTGACCGCATTGACATAGCCATCCCACATATCGGTGCAGACCGTGCGCAGCGTGGCCCGCAAGTGCGGGGGGATGGTGTCCAGAAATTGGCGCACGGTTTCCTTTTTCCGATCGGGCAAGACGGCTAAGAGCGCCACGTGCCCGTCGGCCTGCTGGGTGGTGATGAGGGCGACAAAATTGTCGTGCCCCTTGGTCAGGGCAATCTCATCGATGCCGAGGGTGCCTAACTCGGTAAACTCAGCCCAGTTAACTTGGGCTTGAATCCGGCGGGCCAGGGCGCCTGCCACGGCATCGTAGCCTACGTCTTCCTTGCGGCTCACATCTTCGACCGTGCTGTTAATCAATTGCAGCATCAGGTGATCGTCATACGCTTTGGTGTGGGGGCTCTTGGACGTGTACCAGGCCAGCGTTTGCGTCGTGGTCTGGCCGGCGCAGGCAGGACATTCGTAACGCTGCGGCTGCAGCCGGAGATAGGTGCGTTGGCCCAGGATCGGCAAGTGCCGTAACTCGAGCCAGCGATCGCGCCCATGGCGCTTCGTGATTGGCTGCCCGCAATGTTGGCAGCGCGTACCCACCTGCGTGCTTTCAACCGTGATCATAAGATCGCGGCGCTCGTTTTGATTGACGCTGAGCACTGCGACGTTAGGAATGTCCAAGGGCACGGTGATCAGGTTGCGCGATTTGAGACCAATAATGTTCAGCATAGGAGTCCCTCCAGGTTTTTCGCTGATTATACCATGCCCCTAGTGGGTCATTTGGCTTGCTCGTTGCCATTTCTGTCACCTCGCGGGGCAAGCCCGGTTCCCCGGGCGCAGCTCGTTAGCCCGATCCCTTCATGGTCGGGCGGCCTGGCTTCGCCGTGAACGCGTC
>Ga0233425_10000941_pt1 | contig 69701 bp, 68 predicted proteins | sample Watercolumn_Towu_2_FD_181712 | JGI IMG/M metagenome (GOLD analysis project Ga0233425, IMG submission 181712) | Freshwater microbial communities from Lake Towuti, South Sulawesi, Indonesia - Watercolumn_Towuti2014_140_MG | ecosystem: Environmental > Aquatic > Freshwater > Lake | place... | reverse complement strand
TAATTCATACAACAATTTATCAGAAATAATTTTTCGGTTGCAAATTTTCGTTGTCAGCACTGATAATATTGTTTCCGACGACAAAAACATCATACCGATGAAAAAATTTAATTTTTAGAACTGCCCTAAATATATTCTTCGTCGTCGTACATACTCAGCACCAATATTCGCGTTGAGGAGAATTTTTTTCGGATAATTTTTATTGCTTCGATGCCGTTAAGTTTGGGCATCGAAATATCCATAATGACAACATCGGGAGAAAGTTCTTTTATTTTTGCAATGGCTTCTTCACCATCGCCCGCTTCTCCAACAATAAGAAAATCGGCATAACTTTGTAATAAATGTGAAATCCCGCTTCGTATCAGCGGATGGTCATCTGCGAGAAGAATTTTAACTTTGCGTGCTGTCATTGTTTTCAGAAGTTTTGATGGGAATATCTACAAGTATTTCTGTTCCTTTTGCAAGTTGTGAATCTATCACCAATGTTCCCCCGAATGAAGAAGCGCGTTCACGCATACTTACTAATCCGACACCGCGTTTTTTTGATTGAAGCGTAAGTGCAGAAGGGAGTGAAAATCCATTGCCGTCGTCTTCAATCGTCATTCGTATTCCTTGCGGATAACGAAGGATTTGCACTTGCGCTTCGTGTGCGTTCGAATGTTTGGCAATATTATTCAACGCTTCTTGTGCGATGCGATAGATTCCTGTTTCGACCAATAAATCCAGGCGTTCGTTAAAATTATTCGAATGAAAAGAAATCGTAATATTATTTCTTTTTTCAAATTGTTCACAAAGAAGTTGCAACGCTGGAAGAAGTCCGAAATCCACAAGAACACTCGGCATTAAATTGTAAGAAATTTCCCGCGCTTCTGCCATTGCATTATTGAGCAAAGATTTAATATCAGAAATTTGCTGACGTTCCATTTCATCAATGGCAATGGAATCTTCCAAAATTTCCACGTTGAATTTTATTGCCGTGAGCATTTGTCCCAAACTATCGTGAATTTCTCGCGCTATTCTTTTTCGTTCTTCTTCCTGCGCATTCACGCGTTCCAACGAAAGAAATTCCAATTCTTTTTCCCGTTCGCATAAGTTTTCATACAACTCGGCATTCGCAAGCGCAATCGAAGATTTTATTGCCAGCGATTTCAGCAATCGCATTTCCCGTTCGATGAATTCGTGATATTGACGAAAACCGATGACTAAATGTCCTTTGATGAAATCTTCGACTTCCAGGGGAAACAACAAGAGTGAAATAATTTTTTCCCGTTCGAAAAAAGGTATTTCATTTTTTGAAAAGAGCACATTGTTTTCGAAGTTCTGAATAAAAAACGGTTCGTTTTTTTGCAACAACGATTTGTATGTATTTCCCAACGTGAACCATTCCGAAGGAAGTTGCGTGTTATTTCCTTTCGATGATTTCCACAATCCTTGTTGCGTAATAGCATCGTACATTATTACGCCTGCAAATCCTGCGCCGGTCAATGTTTTTGCGCGCTCCGTGATGGTTGCAAGCACAAGCGATAAATTCGTAACTCTGCTGAGTTTATTATCAATTTCTGAAAGCGTTTTCTGTTCCCAAAGCCATTGCGCAAATTCTCGCTCGAGCGCTTTTCGTTCGGTGATGTTTCGCAACGAAGCAAGTATCGCATTGTTCTTATTCCACAGTACCATTTTTGCGTTCATTTCCATATCAATCACTTTTTCAGATTTTGCTAAACCCTTTACCCACATTTCTTCGACAATTTGGTCGCCCGCGCTTTTCCCTTCGATTTTTTCTTTGATAATAGAACGACTTGCGGGAGACACGATAAGCATAAAATGCAAGTCAATCATTTCTTCCTTTTTTTCGTATTCAAAAATTTTTACTGCAGATGGATTGGCAAAAACGATTCGTTCATTTTGGATGATGATAATTCCTTCCAGCGAATTTTCTACAATACTTTGATATTGTTGTTCCGCCGCAGTAAATGATTCGATACGTTCGATTTCCAATAGCGATTCGCGTATTTCTGATGAAATTTGCTTCGCAGGTTTTTTGTTTCTGTCGGTTGTTTTTTTGAACTGCTTTTTATTCAAGACCAGAATTTTTTTCTGACGAAAAAGAAAATGGAGTTCGCTGCCGGTGGTAGCGTTGCGAACTCCATATTATTATTTGGTGCGAAGAAACAATGCTGTTTTTAAAAAAATAGTCGTTGAAGTCAAAGAAAATTATTTCAGCACAATCATTTTCTTCACAGCGTGATATGCGCCGCTTTCTCCCGTTGCATCGAAACGATAAAAATACACGCCCGATGGAATATTGTTAGCGTCGAATACCAAGTGATGTTCTCCTTCTTCCCAAAATTTATTCCTGAAAACTTCTGCAATTTTTTGTCCGAGGATATTGAAAACTTGCAACGTTCCTTGGGCATCTTCTGGTAAAGAAAATTCGATCGTCGTTGCGGGATTAAACGGATTCGGATAATTTTGATGCAACGTGAATTCATTCGGTTCCGAAAAATTTTTGATGGAAGAAAAATACGCTTCGTCCATTTTTCCGGGGACATATTTGACGACGCCCACTTCGGAAGCGGATTTTATTCCTTTGAGAGTAACGGCGTACGCGTTCGCTTTTCCGGTGGAATTTGTGTCTGCAGATTTTACTCCTGTTGTGTCAATCTGATAATTTGATGCAATCACCGCGTCGTAAAATCCGTTGTGAATGCGTTTTAAAACCAAATCAACGAACAAAGCAATCGAAAGATAATCGTTGCTACTATCAACGTCATTTTCTTTCCAATAAGTCATTAAACTATCAAAATATCTTCCGGTTGCGGCAAGCGTTTGTCCCTGCATATTTCTCCCGATAAGTGTAATCGGCGTATCAATAACCAATTGACCGAAATAGGGAGGAAGAACGTTTTTTTCGCTTGCGGCTAAATTCAAATTTAAAAGAACACCGGATTCCCACGCGATATTATCATACTTCTTTCTCGTGGGTTTAAGTGCTTTGCTGAGTTTTTTTGATTTCTTTCCTGTTTGCCGGAATGAATCAATAGGAAACGCTTGTCCCGTATGTTCCGACGTGTAAAACTTTGCCAATTCGCTCGCTTTCTTGAACAAAATCCATCCGTATTGCTTTGCAAGTAATTTATCCGTTTGCGGAACACCTAACGCGACGGAACCTGTTTTTCCTAAACGAGCAAATACGTTGTAGAGCGCAGTAGCAAGCGTTGGTTGTGCAGTGAGTAAAATGTTGTTTTTGAATTTCATCTTCACGGGCTTTTCTGCAAGAAGCGGTGTAGATTTGAATGTTCGATATTTCGTTGTGTCTTCAAAATTTCCAAAATTTTTATCACTTTCGTTTTCGCCAGAAGTAATGGTGAGCGTATAAATAGTTTCTGCTGGAGAAGTTTGATAATGTTTTGGTTTTAAAATTTCTTTGACAACGTAATTTCCCGGGAATAAATTTGCGAAGGAATAATTTCCGGAAGAATCCGAAAATGTTGTATCAGTTGCATTTCCGGAAAGTTGAATTTCCCAATTTTCTAATCCCGGTTCATTGACTTCTTTGACAGCATTTCGATTTTTATCGTTAAACACGACGCCGCTTACCGAACCTTTTTGGAAATTGCCGAAGTTCTTGTTTGCAATGTGAAGATTGGAAATAATTTCCAGCGTGTATGTTCCTTCGTCAGGTTCTGATTGCGTCCATGTTGAAGGAAGAATTTCGGAAACAGAATATTCGTTGGGAATGAGGTTTGCAAATGAATAATTTCCTTGCGCATCGGTGAAAACAGAATCGCCGCTACTGAGTTTGATGAGCCAGTTTTCAATTCCTGTTTCGTTCGAGTCGAGCGTTCCGTTCACATTTTCATCCAAATATTTTTTTCCGGAAATAGAACCAAAGCGATAATTTCCGAAATTGTTCATGGTAACGGAATCACCGCTCGAAAGAAAAATCGTGTACGTACTATCTTCCACGGGAAGACTTTGATAATATCCGTTGACAATTTCTTCGGTGATGATGTATGTTCCCGGACCTAAATTCGTGAAAGAATAATTTCCGTTTTCATCCGTTTGTACTGTTGCCGTTTGCTCTCCGTTCGTGTAGGAAATATTCCAGTTGGCAAGCGGAAGGTCGTTGGAATCGAGCGTTCCGTTGGCATTCATATCTTCAAATTTCATTCCGCCGATGGAACCGTTTTTGAAATTTCCGAAATCGTTATCGGAAGTATCTGTTCCAGAAAATATTTCAATCGAATACACAGTATCCGAAGGAAACGTTTGCGTCCATCCTGTTTGCAAACTTTCGCGAACGGTATAAACTCCTGCGAGTAAATTGGTGAACGTGTAATTGCCGTTGATATCGGTTGAAGTTTCGCTTCCATCGCTGAGTTTGATAATCCAGTTTTCCAATCCAATTTCGGAAGAATCTTTTATGCTGTTTCCGTTTTCGTCAAGAAATTTCATTCCGCTGATGGTTCCGAATTTGAAACGCGGAAATTCCACAGCTTGTGTTACGTTAGCGGCGTTCACATTGACGGAAAACGGTTCCGGCGTTTGCGAAGATGAAAGATACCCGCTTTGCGTTTCAGCAGAAACAGTATAATTTCCGAGCGGAAGCAAGACAAATGAAAAATATCCTAACGAATCGGAAAAGAGCGAATCTTCAGCAGCGCCATCAATGTAAATTTTCCAGTTTGCTAATCCGTTTTCTTCTGCATCGAGCAAACCGTTTCCGTTTAGGTCATCAAAAATTCTTCCTGCAATCATTCCAAATTCGCCGTTGCCAAAATCTTTGTTGATTAAATCCAAAGCGCTTGTCATCGTGAAAGAGTGAACTCCCGGAAATGGCGGATAAGTTTGAGAAAATCCTTCTTGTTGTAATTCATACACTTGATAATCGCCGGGAAGGAGATTGGTAAAAATATAATTTCCGTTCACATCAGTTAAAACGGTATCACTTACTGGTCCATCAAGAATGATTGCCCAGTTTTCTAAACCTGTTTCTTGAATTTCTTTCATCCGATTTCCATTGGCATCGTTGAATTTCATTCCCGCAACGGAGCCAAGATAAAAGATGCCGAAATCTTTTCCCGCTTCTTGACTTGCATCTAATGTAACTTGGTACTCGAAAGGTGATTCGGGAAGTGTTACAATGGTTCCGCTAATCGGATAAAGAGCAACGGAATACGTTCCCGGTTGTAAGTAATTGAAAACGTAATAGCCGTCATAATCGGTATAAGTAGTACGTTCTTCCGTTCCAACGAGATTTATTTCGGCATTGAACACAGGCGGTTCTCCTTCATCCAGCATTCCATTACCATTGATATCTTCGAATACGATTCCTGAAATTGAAGAACTTTGATAAATGTACACATCGTCGAAAGCCCATCCTTCGTTCGCATCAATTTCGTCAGCAACATAACGCATTCGGAATTGAACATTCGATAATCCTTCGAAACCAATCATCGGCAAAATCGAATTGACCCATCCGTTGTCGGTTACGTCGAAATATTCACTTGTTCCGCTCCAGTTTGCTCCATCAATTATTCCCGCAACAGTTCCACCAACGGGAGAATCATTATCGTACCAATTCAATCCGTTGAAATCTTCGAACTCGCCGAGAATGGTAAAATTTATTCCATCGAGCGTGTATTCGATTGTTCCGCCGTCGTAACCGCCATCGGTTCTGTAATTATGATAGAAATTAAATACCGGCGGAGTTGATAGCGAAGAAAAATCAAATACGGGCGACGTTACAAAAATGTTGATATTGTCAGAATGATAGAGAGAATCTAAAGTTATCCACGATTTTGTTCCACTCCACGCTCGGTCAATTTGTATTTTCATTGGAGTAGCCCGCATCCATTCATTTGTTGAATTGATAGAACCGGTCGACCATCCAGTATCGGAAACGGATTCAAAATTTTCTAAATAAGGAAACGTGTTGACGATAAATGTAGCAAAAAAATCACCGTATGCAACATCATTCGACGATGAGCCATCATCTTGTAAAAATCCCCGAACGTACAGTTGGAAATTTCCCGAAGGCGGAAGAAATGGTAAAGTAAAAGCAACTTCTGCAACGGGTGGATTTCCTCCCCAAGCGGGAGAAATGGTTTCATTGGTGCCGTCGTTTTCGTTTGCGGGCGCAGTTCCAACTTTATGAGTTAGACTTACCGATGCTGGAGTTTGTCCCAATCCATCCCAACGTAAATTTGCGATGACTTGTGTGGGATTTCCTTCAACGAGCGGTATCGGTTGTAACGATACAGAAGTAACTGCTAAATCAATCTGCGAAGGAGAGCCGATGCGAATGTTGTCAATGAATAAATTATTGCCGTAATCATTGATTGCGATGAATGCAAGGATAACATTATTTCCTGCAATTGAAACCGGAAGTCCAACTCGTTCGGTTCTCCATTGAGTAGGAGATGGAAAAAATTCGTCGTCGGTGGTAAACGTTTTCAATAAATTTCCTCCGCGTTGGTAGACTTTGGTGAATGTTGTTCCTCCGTTCGTCGAAACTTCGACACGCAACGAATCTGCTAAACCAGTGAATTTTGCGTATGCGACATCGAATTTCAATGAATCACCCGCTGCAAGATTTGTCAAAACGGGAGTTTTGAGCGTATCTAATTGTCCTTTAAAATCGTAACTGTACAAGTTGATGAATGCTGAAGCAATACCATTGCCGAAACTACTTACGGCTGTTGTGCGTGTCCACGTGAGCGATGTATCGGGATTTCCTACGAGCCATCCGTTGGGCGGAAACGTTGGATTTTCAAAACCTTCAATCGTTAAGCCGAGAACACTCGAAGTTATTGTTTTTCCTTGTGTTATCGGATGATTTTTGAGGAGAGTTTTTTTCCCTTTGGTATGTTTTTTGGGATTTTTTTTGTTATTGTTTTCTGCAGAAGAGAAAGTAAATGAGAGAAAAAGTAATAGTGTTATTAAAGTTAAACAGTAACGAACTTGTTGCATAAAAACCTCGAGAATAATTTGTGAAACTAATAATGTTTTTGTTGAAAAATTGCGACGTAATTTTACGCAATTATTTTTTTGTTGCCAAAAAACGAAATCACATGTTTGCGAGAGATGATTTCAATGTTGCAATTTCTTTTTCGGTTAAGTACCTCCACTCGCCGCGTTTTAATCCTTCGCACGTAATGTAATCGTACGCGACGCGCTCCAGTTTTTCAATTTCGTAGCCAAACGATTCAAACATTCTTCGCACTTGCCGATTTTTTCCTTCGTGAATAGAGATGCCGATAACTTTTCTTTTTCCTTTTGGAAGAATAAACACTTCGCTTTTACTTGTCATTCCGTCTTCTAATTTTACTCCGCGTTTTAATTCTTTTTCATGTTCTACAGAAAGCGGTTTATCAATTTCCACGTGATACGTTTTTTTTATTTCGTGTTTCGGATGCATCAATGCGTTTGCCAATTCGCCATCATTGGTTAAAAGTAAAACGCCCGTGGTGTTTCTATCTAATCTTCCAACGGGAAAAACTCGCTGGTTAGTTTTTACATAATCCATTATTGTTGTTCTGCTTCTTTCGTCATCAAGCGTCGTGATACAATCTTTTGGTTTGTTGAGAACGATGTATACAGGTTTATCAAGAATTACAACTTGTTTTCCGTTGTAAAAAACTTTATCAATTCCCGGATTTATTTTTGTGCCAAGTTCTGTTACACGGTTTTTATTAACGATAATTTTTCCATTCGAAATCAGTTCATCTGCGTTCCGACGGGATGTTATTCCGGCAAGTGAAAGAAATTTATTCAGGCGTATTATGTGAGGAGAATTATTCATTATTGGTTAAGAATTTTCGGAGCAAAATAACTATTTATCTTCTTGAAAAAAACAAAAATCTTTTTTTGTATAACCAATCTTTCTATATTTCACGCGATTTTTTAAAACACATTGCATACAATCACATCTATCAATGCTTACCGACTTCGGACGAATTCTCATCTTCTTTATTATTGGAGCAATTTTTACTGCTGGCGGACTAATAATGGCGTGGCTGATTCGTCCGCACAGATGGTATTCGGGAAAAGTTGCAACCTACGAATGCGGCGAAGAACCCATTGGAAATTCTTGGATACAATTTAATATCCGTTTTTACGTTGTCGCACTTATCTTTCTCATTTTCGATGTAGAAGCGGTGTTTCTTTTCCCGTGGGCAATCGTGTATCAAAAACTCGGAATGTTTGCTTTTGTAGAAATGGTTGTATTCCTCGCAATTCTGTTTGTCGGTTACGCGTACGTTTGGGTGAAAGGCGATTTGGATTGGGATAAACCAGAACCGACAATTCCAAGAATTTTGTCATTGAAAATGAAATCCAATTCAATGAAACAGCAAGAAACTGTTTCTGTTTGATTCAATCAAAAATCAGAAATCTACAATCTAAAATTTCTTATGGGACTTCTCGATAAACAATTTGGAACAAGTAATGTTGTTCTCACGTCAGTAGAAAGTTTTCTTAACTGGGCGCGGCTTTCTTCCTTGTGGCAAATGCAATTCGGTTTGGCTTGCTGCGCAATTGAAATGATGGCGGCTTCTGCATCGCATTACGATTTCGACCGTTTTGGTGTTATTCCGCGCGCAACTCCTCGACAATCCGATTTAATTATTGTTTCGGGAACCGTTACGTTGAAAATGGCAGAGCGTATTCAGCGTCTTTACGACCAAATGAGTGAACCACGCTATGTTATTTCAATGGGAAGTTGTGCAAATTGTGGCGGACCGTATTGGGAACACGGTTATCACGTTCTCAAAGGTGTGGATAGAATAATTCCTGTTGATGTGTACGTTCCTGGTTGTCCTCCACGGCCGGAAGCATTGATGGAAGGATTGATGAAGTTGCAAGAAAAAGTTCGCACGGAAAAAATTTTCACGGGAAAGAAAGCGGCGTAGAACATGGGCTTAACGAAATTAGAAATTGAAATTGCTAATCCGGCCCATACGGAAAATACGCGAACGATAGAATTTCTCATCGATTCTGGTGCGATTTACTCTGTTGTTCCTAAAAAAATTATTGAAGAGTTAGGAATACAACCAATCGGTGAGCAAGTATTTCGCTTGGCTGATGGAACTAAAATTGTTCGGAAAAAAGGTATTGCTTACTTCAAGTATAAAGAAAATGTTGGCGGTGCAGATGTTATCTTTGGAGAAGAAAATGATAGCGAATTGCTTGGAGCGTTTACTCTTGAAGCGTTAGGACTTGGATTAGACCCATTGCGTCGAGAGTTAATTCCCTTACCGATGATAATTGCAAGTAACGAGTGAATTTATGACACCACAAGAAATTTTTGAAAAATTGAAAACGCAATTCGGTGAAGCAATTCTCGAAGCAAAGTTAGAAGGAAATCCCGATGCGTTCATAAAAATCGTTGCGAAGAATATCAAAGAAGTCGGTATGTATTTGCGAGATACTGATGGAATGAATTTCGACTTTCTTTCGTGTTTAAGTGGAGTAGATTTGGGAAAAGGAAATCTTGGCGTTGTGTACAATCTTGCTTCGATAAAACACAAACATAAAATTGTATTGAAAGTAGAAGTTCCCGTTGCCGAAGCGAAAGTTCCTTCTGTTGAAAGCGTGTGGCGAACAGCAGATTGGCACGAACGCGAAGCATACGATTTGGTTGGAATTATTTTTGAAGGTCATCCCGATATGCGCCGTATTTTACTTCCGAATGATTGGGAAGGATTTCCATTGCGTAAAGATTACAAAGTTCCGGAATTTTATCACGGAATGAAAGTGCCGTATTGAGTTCGATGAAGTTTAGTAAAGACCAACTCAAAGCGTACTCCGATAGTTTATTTGAACTTGCAAATATTGCAATGGGAGCGCTCGTTTTTGGTTCATATTTTTCTGATAGACTTAGTTTATGGTTGATTCCTTTTGGATTAATAATTTATTTTTCATTAGTAAGTTTGGCATTTCGTTTAAGAAAGGAAAAATGATATGATGACTGCGTTGATGTTGTTAGCAATTGTTGTTGCTGCCGGTATAGTTACTTTTATTGTAACGAGAAACCAAGAAACCGACAGCAAAGAACACTTGAAAAACGTTCACTAAATTTTTTTATGTTAGATACATACACCGCTCGTTACACAAAAATTTCTTCCGGGTATATGGGACAACTTATTGATTGGCCTGAAATTGTTACAGAAGGAAAAAATTTAGAGGAATGTCGAGAAATGCTCCAAGACGCTTTAAGTGAAATGGTTCTCGCTTATCGTCAGCAAAAAAAAGAAATTCCGATTGGCAGAGCGTTGCTCGAACAAATTCCCGTTGAAGTTTAATGTCTGTAAAGCGTCAAGATTTGATAAAGCATTTTCAGAAAAATGGATTCTCTTTTTTACGTGAAGGCGGAAAACTTACGATTTATACAAATGGAAAGAAAACAATCCCAATCAAGAGGCATAATACGCTCGATAGAATTACTGCCAATGAATTGTGTAAACAAGCCGGAATAGAACCAAAGTTTTGATTCATAATTATTACAATGTTTGAAACCACTTCTCCCGTATCAACTTTCACAATAACTTCGACGGGCAAATCAATTCGCACCGAAGAAATGATTATCAATATGGGACCGCAACATCCTTCAACGCACGGAGTGTTGCGTCTCGAACTTGTTGTGGATGGAGAAATTGTTACCGATGTTATTCCGCATATCGGTTATTTGCATCGTTGCTTCGAAAAACATAGCGAGCGAATGGCGAATTATCAGCAAGTGATTCCGTACACCGATAGAATGGATTATCTCGCTTCGATGAATATGGATTGGGGATATGCGCTTGCCGTTGAGCGATTGTGCGGAATAAAAGTGAACGAACGCGTGGAATACATTCGCGTGATTATGGCGGAATTGCAACGCATTGCTTCTCATCTCATTGCACTTGGAACGTACGGTCTCGATGTTGGTGCATTCACTCCGTTTCTCTTGATGTTTCGCGACAGAGAGTATATTCTTGATTTGTTTGAAATGACGTGCGGCGCGAGATTGCTTTACAATTATATTTGGGTTGGTGGAGTTTCGCATGATTTGCCGCCGAACTTTATTCAAAAAACAAAAGAGTTTTGCAAATATTTCAAACCGAATATAGTTGAATGCAATAATCTTCTCACATACAACGAAATTTTTATCAAGCGAACTGCGAATGTTGGAATTTTACCCGCAGATGTCGCAATTAATTATGGATGTTCTGGACCGATGTTGCGCGGTTCGGGAATCAATTGGGATTTACGCCATGATGACCCGTACGGAATTTACAACAAGTTTGATTGGGAAGTTATTGTTGGCAAAGGCGAAATGGGAACGCTTGGCGATTGCTGGGATAGATATATGTGCCGCGTTCGTGAAATGGAACAAAGCATTCGCATCATTGAGCAAGCGTTGGAACAAATTCCCGAAGGCAACGTGCAAGAAGCGATTCCCAAACGTATTCGTCCGAATCCCGGAACCGATATTTATGTTCGCACGGAATCTCCACGCGGTGAACTCGGATTTTATTTGATGAGTGATGGAACAAATTCTCCTTATCGAGTGAAAGCGCGTTCTCCCGCATTTGTGAACTTGAGTGTTCTGCCGGAAATTTGCCGCGGTTATATGATTGCCGATGTTGTTGCAATTACCGGAAGCGTGGATATTGTGTTGGGAGAAGTGGATAGATAGAAAGTACTTGATGAAATGAAACCTTACAAAAAGGTACTTGAAAAACTTGATGATGTGTTGTTGAGAAAACAATTTATAACTGAAAAATAAAAAAATCATTCTCGAAATTTTATAAGATTATGAAACAATCCATCAAAATTATTTCACTATTATTTTATTTCTGTTTTTTTTTAAGTTCGTGCAAAAAGAATTTAAATGATGGTAACGACTCTATTTATAGAGGTAAAAAAACTTTTGAAACTTGGGAAATTGAAATGTGGGCTGATACGAATAAAGCCATAGTAGATACATCAATAGTTTTTACTGCAAGATGTAAACCTCTATTTACAGGCAAGGGAAGAATTTCTATCACTGGACGTGGTGCGCTGATTCCGAGTGGTTGGATAATTGAATCCCCAGTGAATGATACGTTAACAAGACCAGAAGATGATTTCAAAGTTATATCATTGCCCATTGATTTTCGCGCGCGTGAAGTAATTGATTTTCATTGGAGAATAAAACTGTTGAATAAAACTTCATATTCTTTCGAGAGTATGGCAAGATTTGATTCCGTTTATATTCAAGATAGTTCCAAATATTATTATATAAAATCTGAACAAGTTAGAAGCATATATGGTTTACTAGATGAAGGACCAGCGTCAAGTCGTCAGTTTACGATATATCCGTAATATTAACATTCAACAAACTTTATGGCTAATAAAATGAAAAATATTTGCATACTTATTTTTTTACTCACTAATTCACTCCTTGCGTATCAACAACAACAAGTACCATTTCAGTTAAAAGATTTGAGAGTAACGAAGATTGATTCGAAAGAGGATAAACTCAGAATAGATTTTTCGACAGAAATGCTTACAACTGGAAAGGTATCTGTTGAATTACTCCTTCCTAATTCTATAAACATATTACTTGGAGAAAGTCAGTCGTCAGATGAGTTAATGCAAAAAGGTAATACGCTTACAAAGGTTTGGTTTGTAGATATACCTAAATCAGACTATTATTTACTGACGATTAATTTGGCGTTTAATCAAGATTCGCATAAGAAAACAAACAAACGAAAAGAAATTCTTCGCATTGCAGAAAAATATGGAGCGAGTAATGTTCGCGTTTTCGGTTCTGTTGTTCGTGGAGAAGAAACGGAAAACAGCGATATTGATTTCTTAGTCGAGTTAGAATCTGGTCGTTCATTATTTGACCACGCTGGTTTAATCGTTGACCTTGAAGATTTGTTAGAAAAGAAAATTGATGTTGTAACTGAAGGTGGTATTAAACCGCGTTTTCGAGAAAGAATATATAATGAAGCAATTGCTTTATAGTGATTTATTTTATGGGCGAAATTAAAGTTTACATCGAATTAGAAAATTCCGCGGACAGATATTTGTTTTTTGAAAAAAAAATCAAACAGAAACAAGTGCGAAGATATTCAATGGAAGCGCTTGTTGATACTGGTGCTGTAATGTTGATGCTTCCGCAAGAGGTAACAGAAAAATTGGGATTACAATTTGTTCGGAAAGCGACAGTTACGTATGCAGATGAACGGAAGGAATCGCGGTCAGTTGTTGGAGCGGTTACTGTGAAAGTCGGCGATAGATTTATGAACACTGATTGTATTGTTGGGCCTCCATCGAGTGAAGCATCGGTCGGACAAATAATTCTTGAAACACTGGACTTAATTCCCGACTCGTTGAATAAATCTTTACATCCGCGTCCCGAATCCCCGATTTATCCTTCTATAAAAATGAAATAGAAATTTTGATGGAACAATTCTTAAAAGATTTATTACACAACGATTTACTCGTCTACATTGTACTTGCTGCGGTACCGTTGCTTTTTGTTTTGCCGTACGCATTGTTTGCCGTGTGGTGGGAACGAAAAGTTTCTGCGCACATGCAAGATAGATTGGGACCAATGCGTGTCGGCGGATGGCACGGTTGGGCGCAAACGATAGCAGATATTTTAAAACTCATTCAAAAGGAAGACATCGTTCCGGCTGCAGCAGATAAGAAGTTACATTTTCTTGCGCCGTATGTTGTGTTTATTGGTTCGTATGCGGCGTTTGCAGCGATTCCATTCAGCAGCGCATACATCGGAAGCAATATCAATCTCGGAATTTTTTATATTGTTGCAGTTTCGTCAATCGTTGTCGTGGGATTATTGATGGCGGGCTGGTCGTCGAATAATAAATGGTCGTTGTTCGGTGCAATGCGTTCTGCCGCGCAAATTGTGAGTTACGAAATTCCTTCGGTTGTTGCGATTCTTTGCGTCGTAATGCTTGCAGGAACAATGAACTTGCAGGAAATCAATCAAGCGCAAACAGGATGGTTTTGGAATTGGTTTATCTTTCACAAATTTCCGTTTGTGTTTCTTGCATTTTTAATTTTCTTTGTCGCGTCGCTTGCAGAAACAAACAGAACTCCATTCGATATTCCCGAAGCAGAATCGGAACTCGTTGCCGGTTATCATACAGAATACAGCGGAATGAAATTTGCATTGTTTTTTCTTGCAGAGTATGCAAATATGTTCGCCGTTTCTGCCATTGCTTCAACATTATTTCTTGGTGGATGGAATTCACCGTTCGGAGATTTTTTAAGCGGACCATTTTTGGGAGTATTCTGGTTTGCAATGAAAGGAATGTTTTTTGTAACCGTGCAAATGTGGCTTCGCTGGACGTTACCGCGCTTGCGCGTTGACCAACTGATGCATGTTTCGTGGAAAGTGTTAACGCCATTTGCATTCGTATGTATGTTTGCTATCGGACTTTGGGTGATGATGTAATATGTTTCCAACTCCCAAGAAAATAAAACCACTTAAAAATTATTCTCTTTGGATTCAATATTCCGATGGAACTGAAGGTGAAGTTCATCTTTCTCATCTTGTTGGGAAAGGAGTATTCAAAGCGTGGGAAGAAGAAAACCTTTTTGACAAAGTTTATATTGATAGTGAAACAAAAGCGATTGCATGGAATGAAACTCTTGAACTTTGTCCCGATAGTTTATATTTGAAATTAAAAGGAATGACATTCGAGCAGTGGAAAACGTTTTATTACGCTTCGTAATCTAAAATCTAAAATGTAAAATCTAAAATGCGTCAATATTTCCGCGACATATATCAAGCAATTTTTACCGTTCTCGTCGGGATGAAAATTACGTACAAGCATTTATTTATGCCGACGGTAACGATTCAATATCCCGACCAACGTCGTCCCGTACCTGAACGAGCGCGCAATCGTTTGTATGTGAATATGGATGATTGTATCGGCTGCGACCAATGTTCAATGGCTTGTCCCGTGAGTTGCATTTCGATTGAAACGGTGAAATCCGTTGCCGGCGACGAACCCGGTGTAACTTCTCTCGGGACGAAAAAACGTTTGTGGGTTTCCAAATTCGATATTGATATTGCAAAATGCTGTTATTGTGGTTTGTGTGTGTATCCTTGCCCGACAGAATGTATTGTAATGACGGATGTGTATGAATTTTCCGAATTCGACCGACACAACTTGATATACAATTACGCAACAATGTCGCAAGATGACGTTACTGATAAAAAAACGAAAGCCGCGCAAGCCGATGCAGAAGCAAAAGCAAAGAAAGCTGCCGCTGGCGTTGCACCAAAACCAGCAGCGACTCCAGTTGCAACTCCAACACATGCCGCGTAAAACTATTTGTTAATCGTTAACAGTTATGAAATCAATATTAAATCTAAAATCTAAAATCTAAAATGTCTCTTTACGATTATACGTTTTATGCTTTTGCCTTTGTAACGCTCGTAAGTGCGGGAGTTGTAGTATTTTCCCGTAACATTATTTATTCTGCGTTCTCCTTGCTGTTTACGTTTTTCGGTGTTGCAGGATTGTATGTTTTGTTGAATGCAGATTTTCTTGCAGTAACCCAATTGCTTATTTATGTTGGCGGAATTCTAATTCTCCTACTTTTCGGCGTGATGTTGACGAACAAAGTTGTCAATGTTGACATAAAAACCGGCTCGTTGCAAACTATTCCCGCAACAATTTTGATTTCTTTAACCGCAGGAACACTCTGCGGAATTTTTTACGTAACCGATTGGCGTATCGTTCATTCATCTCCGCAAATGAATACAACAACATACACACTCGGCGAAATGCTGATGACAAGTTATCTTTTGCCGTTTGAAATTGCTTCGATTGTGTTGCTTGTTGCACTTATTGGCGCGGCGATTATTGCGAGGAAAGAAAAACTTGCGAATAATTAGTATGCAAATAGTATGCAAAAAATATCATTACATAATACGTTATTGATTTTATTATTAACAAGTAAAGTAATGACAATAGATGGAAATGCTCAGAATATTATTGAGCAGAAAATAATACCAAACGATGGAGCCGCCGAGGATTATTTTGGTACTACGGTATCCATATCCGGAGATTATGCAATCATCGGTTCACCGCTCGATGACGACCGTGGAAGAGAATCTGGTTCTGCGTATATATATAAACGGAGTGGAAACACGTGGATTCAGTACCAAAAACTAACTGCAAGTGACGGAAAGAGAGATGCTCGCTTTGGCACCTCGGTTTCGATAGATGGCGACTATGCCATTGTTGGAGCGATGTACGATTCTGTTGGAGGTGAACCCAGTGTAGGTTCCGCGTATGTATTTAAACGGTTAGAAAACAATTGGATTCAATACCAAAAACTTATTGCGAGCGACGGCGATAGAGGTGATGACTTTGGTTATGCGGTATCAATCAAAGGGAGAAATATTATTGTTGGCGCTGATAATGACGAAGGTAATGGTCAATTGCATGTTGGATCTGCATATATCTATTCTCTACGTGATACTACTTGGATAGAACAGGCAAAAATTCAAGCAAAAGATGGTTCGAAATATGATAAATTCGGGCACTCTGTTGCAATAACATTAGGATACGCAGTCGTTGGTGCGTATATGGATAGCGCAAGCGCTACATATTCAGGCTCTGCGTATATTTTTAAGCAAATTAACAACACTTGGATTGAACAACAAAAACTCATAGCGAGAGACGGCATTGAAGGTCAAATATTTGGAATTGAAGTTTTTATTGATACTCTGAATGCAATTATTGGCGCTTCAGGAGATATATATGCCGATTATCCAGGTGCAGTTTATGTATATAGGCGTTACGACAGTGTTTGGGTCGAAGAACAGAAGTTGGTTGCCGGTAATGGAAATGGCGTTGATTATTTTGGTTTGGCTGTTTCAAAAAGTAATGATTACATTGTTGTAGGAGCGCCAGGCACAAAGATCAATGGAAATTATGAAGTAGGGGCGACGTATATTTTCAAATACGATTTCAATGGATGGAGTCAGTATCGTAAAATTCTGGCGAGTGATGGCGGCGCGCGTGATTGGTTTGGAACTTCTGTTTCGCTCAGCGAAGGCAATATTCTTGTTGGCTCGACTGATAGTCCACGTGGCTTAAGATCAGGCGCAGCATATATATATCGTGATTGGGTTGTTGGCGTGGAGACCGTGAGCGTACAGATTCCCGTTAATTATTTTTTAGCGCAGAATTATCCTAATCCGTTTAATGCAAGTACGATTATACGATACCAACTTCGGGAGAAAAGTTTTGTGAGTTTAAAGGTATATGATGTTCTTGGAAATGAAGTAATTACTTTACTTAATGAGGAAAAAGGTGCAGGAATTTATGCAATGGAGTTTGAAAGTAATAGTATTTCCAGCGGGATATATGTTTATAGATTAGTAACACAGGAGTTTAGTGATTCTAAAAAATTTGTTTTTTTAAAATAATGAAAGATAATTTATATGCTACTTAAAATTTTCGTACTCTTAATTTTATTCTCTATGATTTCATTTACCCAAAATTACGCTCCAAATAATGAATTATGTGTTCAAACTATGAGGGCAGAAGGAGTAACGACTACATTTGAACTTGAACCATTAGGCATAGTGTATTGTTGGGTACCTGGAGTATCTTGTAATTTTGATTTAGTAAGTAATTCGGTTTCGAAAGTTGATATAATTGGGAATTTAATATGTGCAAAGACAGGATTTGGAATTCGTTTTTGTAATGAAGGAAATGAACCATATCCTACGGATTGTAATGGCATAAGCAGCGTAATTTCACCTTTGCGGTTTAGTTATTATAAAGTGAATATTTATGTCAATAATGATTTCAGTACGTTCTTTTATTATGATAACAGAGACTGCTCATTTCCGATGAACAATTGTTCGAGTCACAATTGTTACGGAAATGATATCACAATTAGATATGACGTTGAGAACAATGAAATATATTACAAAAAAACGATTGAACGTGATCCTTCACTTGATGGTTTTAAAATATTACTTAGGGGTGAAAGCCTCAATTGGTGGGAAGTTCAAGAATGCACTAACTATTGTGTGGACGGAATAGATCCACGTTCATTTCCGGTACTTGACTCACCGGAAAGAAGCGAATATGGAAATCCGATATTGAGTTGGCAACCTCCCCTTAATTGGTCGCCGATATTTTATGAAGTAGAGCGTGCAATAAATTCTGAATCCTTTTCAGTAATCCGGACTCTTAACCCCACAGAGCTGACATTTACTGATTATCAAATCACTTGGGGTGGAAATAATTTAGATATGTTAGTGCAGTATCGTGTTAAGGCGATTTTTGATAACGCAGAATTGCCGTATGATTTTTCTAATACTCAGAAAATCGAAACGGAACAAAAAATTCAAAAACAAAATATTATTACGTTAAATTCGAATGAAGAAAACGGTTTTTTTATTCAAAACAGCCCCAATCCATTCAATCCGCAAACAACAATTAGTTATTTGTTAACGGAAAAAAGTAACGTTACGTTGAAAGTGTATAATGTATTGGGAAAGGAAGTTTCACAATTGCTTTTCAACACTGAACAAGAAGTAGGAATACATTCAGTAAATTTTGATGCGACAAATTTTCAAAGCGGGATATATTTTTATCACCTCTCCACTGAAAATGGTAATCGCAAGTTTGTTCAAACAAAGAAAATGATTTTGCAGAAATGATTCTATTACAATATTCATTGATAATCGAAGCAACCGACGAGCCGAATTATTTCGGGTTTTACTCAACTGATTTGGAAGGATTTACCGGTATCGGTCATTCGATTGAAGATTGTTTGTATCAGGCAAAGTATGGAATGAAAGAACACGTCGAACTTTTAAAAGAGCAAGGATTGCCAATTCCATTGCCAAGTAAAAATCCGAAAGTGATAATTCAAAATCAAGAACAATTACTTGCGGCGTGAATAATTTTAGATTGAATCTACGAATGACTAATAACGATGAACAAATAACAAATAACTTTTAATGCTAACACAAGTAAGTTTAACTCATTATCTCATCGTCAGCGGAATTTTATTTTCGCTGGGGATTTTCGGCGTTGTTACTCGGCGTAATGCCATTCTTGTGCTGATGGGAATTGAACTCATTCTGAATTCAGCAAACATCAACTTCATTGCATTTTCGCGTTATGGCGGAATGAATCTCGATGGACAAGCGGTTGCAATTTTTGTTATTATTCTTGCTGCCGCTGAAGCCGCTGTTGCACTTGCGATTGTTTTGAATATTTATCAACGCTTCAACACGGTCAATGTTGATGATATTAGTAGGATGAAAGAATAAATTAATTTTAGATTTTAGATTTTTGATTTTAGATTGATATGACAGAAGAAGAATTGAAAACCCGAACAAAGAAATTTGCATTGCGGGTTATTAAACTTGTAAATTCACTTCCTAAAAATCTTGCATCAAAAGTGATTGGAGGACAGTTATTATGTTCTGGTACATCAGTCGGAGCGAATTATCGTGCTGTTTGCCGTGCTCGTTCTCAAGCGGATTTTATTTCGAAATTAGGAATCGTAATTGAAGAATGTGATGAATCGTGTTATTGGATGGAATTAATTGTAGAATCAGAACTAATGAGCGAATCTCGTATGAAAGATATATTGCAAGAAGCAAATGAATTAACTGCAATTTTCGTCGCTTCATTAAAAACAGCAAAGAAGTCAAATTCAAAGACGAAATCTAAAATCTAAAATCTAAAATCTGCAATCTAAAATTTTCTATGTCTCACGAAACAATCATAACACTTTCGCAAATCATTTTGCTTTCGCCGCTTATCGGTTTTACGCTGATGGTTTTCTTTGGAAAAAAATTACCGCGTCAAGGCGATTGGCTGGAAACAGGAATTTTATTTATTGCGTTTATTCTTTCGTGCGCGATTTTCTTTACGAAACTATCTTTGTATCACGAAGAAACAATTCGATGGAGTTTTACGTGGGCAGATTTTGGAAATGTTTCCGTCATCGGTGAATTCAAAATGGTTCTCGGCATTACAATTGATAATCTCACGGCAGTAATGCTCGTCGTTGTAACGCTTGTGAGTGCGCTTGTGCATTTATTTTCCACAGAATATATGCACGGCGATATTCGTTATCATCGTTACTTTGCGTATCTCGGTATCTTCACGTTTTCGATGTTGTTCATTGTGCTCGCGGATAATTTCTTTTCGATTTATGTTGGTTGGGAACTTGTTGGATTGAGTTCGTATTTGCTCATCAGTCATTGGTACGAAAAAAAATCTGCCGGCGACGCAGCGAAAAAAGCGTTTGTTGTTAATCGTGTCGGCGATATAGGAATGTTTACGGGAATAATGATTCTGTGGTATCATTTCCGCACAATGAGTTTCACAGAAATTTTTGAAATGATGAAAAGCGGAAACATTCCGATGGGAAGTGAAGCGTGGCTCACTGCTGCAGGAATTTTAATTTTCTGCGGAGCAATCGGAAAGTCAGCACAATTTCCATTGCACGTCTGGCTGCCTGATGCAATGGAAGGTCCAACGCCGGTTTCCGCACTTATACACGCAGCGACGATGGTTGCGGCTGGTGTGTATTTAGTTGGAAGAACGTATCCGATGTACACTGCTGATGCGTTGATGGTCATTGCATACATCGGGACAATTACTGCATTTATTTCCGCTACAATTGCCGTTGCGCAAAATGATATTAAAAAAGTTCTTGCGTATTCAACTGTTTCGCAACTTGGCTTTATGATTGTCGGTTTAGGAGTTGGTGCTTATACTGCCGGACTTTTTCATCTTGTAACTCACGCGATGTTCAAAGCGGGATTATTTCTCGGAAGCGGTTCGGTGATTCACGCAATGCATCACGCAACACATCATATGAATGACCATCATACGGACCCGCAAGATATGCGCAATATGGGTGGAATGCGAAAAAAAATGCCGGTTACATTTTGGGCGTTTGTTATTTACACTGCTGCTATTGCGGGTGTTCCGTTGTTCTCCGGTTTTTTAAGCAAGGATATGATTCTTGCAGGAACACTCGCATACGGAGAAACAACGGGACAATGGTTGATTCCGATTACATTATTTTTCGTTGCAGGATTGACTGCATTTTACATGCTGCGATTAATGTTTATGACGTTCTTCGGAACACACACTGATTCACATCGCTTTGAACACATTCACGAATCGCCAAAAGCAATGACTATTCCGCTAATTGTTTTTGCATCGCTCAGCATATTTATATTCTTTTCGTTTAATCCATTGGACGGTGCCGAAGGATGGCTTGCAAAAGCAATTGAACGACCAGAAAGCGTTGTGCCGACTTCGGTAATGGCATTGCCTCATCACGCGTTTTATGAAGTAATGCATAATTTTCATTGGACTGCATTAGGACTTTCGCTTTTTGTCGCCGCGCTTGGAATGTTTATTTCATATTTGACGTATTACAAAAAATCTATTTCCGCCGATGCTGTTGCGGCAAAGCTTCCCCGCTTGCATAAATTTTTATTGAATAAATGGAACATTGATGATATTTATGATAACGGCGTAGTTGAAGGAACGAAAATGTTCACTCATATTTTGCGTTGGTTTGACCAAACAATTATTGACGGAATTGTGAACGGCGTTGGCTCGCTTACTAAACTCTTTGCAAACTTCAACGGAAAATTTGATAAATATGTAGTTGATGGAATTGTAAATTTCGTCGCATACTTTACTGGTTTCTGGGGACTACTTCTCCGCAAAACACAAACGGGGCGAGTGCAAACGTATATTGCGTTTGTTGTGTTTGGTGTTGTGGTTTTGTTTTTTGTGTTTAAGGGAATGTAGTTTTCTTATGTAAACGATTGTGTAATTGTAAAATGAATGTTGAAGAAAGTTTATATCGAAACTACAATTCCAAGTTTTTATTATGAAATTAGAACTGAACCGGAAATGCTTGCTCGCCGAGAATGGACTATCGAGTGGTGGGACAATCGCCGGCAAAATTATTTTGTTGTTACAAGTGAGGCAGTTCTCGAAGAATTAGGTAATGGAGTTTATCCGAATAAACAAGATTCACTATCATTGATAAAAGACGTTCCATTGCTGAAAATTGAATTACCGATTTTAGAAATAGTAGAAAATTATATCAAACATAAACTTATGCCGAATGACCCGTTAGGCGATGCTCTTCATCTTGCTTTGGCATCGTATCATAAATGCGATTTTTTATTAACGTGGAATTGTAATCATTTGGCTAATGCAAATAAATTCAATCATATACAACGTGTGAATACACTACTTGGACTATTTGTACCAATGATAATTACACCTCTTGAATTACTTGGAGAACAATATGCTTAAAGATGACCCGATAATTTCTCGTATCCGAGAAACCCGTCACCAAATTTCCGAACAGTTTCAACACGACCCGAAAAAACTTATCGAACATTACATTGAACTGCAAGAAAAACACAAAGTGCGTTTACTGGAACGAAATGAAATGAAATTAGTTAATGAAGAAGCCGAACAAATGCACATTTACTAAATTTTATAGAACAAGTTTACGTATAATTTTTAACTCTTAATTTTTTAATTCAAATACTCTATGGGCATTTTATCTTGGGTAACACTCCTTCCGGTTCTCGGAATGATAGTCGTGTTGCTTCTTCCGAAAGACAATAAACAATTAATTCGCTGGACTTCGGTTGGTTTCACTGCATTTCAGTTGTTGATTTCCATTTTTATATTGATGAATTTCAACAAAGGAATGGCGGGAATCAATACGGCGGAAGGATTTCAGTTTGTCGAAAAAGCAAACTGGATGACGATTAAAGGCGTATCGTGGTTTGGAACAATTGATATTGATTATTACATCGGAATTGACGGGCTCAGCGTGATGATGGTTTTCTTGACTGCGCTTATTTCACTCGTCGCAACAATATCTTCGTTCACGATTGAAAAATCAGTGAAAGGATATTTCGCGCTGTTGCTTCTTCTCGATACGGGAATGATGGGAACGTTTGTCGCGCTCGATTTTTTCCTTTTCTATGTTTTCTGGGAAGTAATGCTGCTGCCAATGTATTTCCTGATTGGCATTTGGGGTGGTCCGCGACGTGAATATGCCGCAATAAAATTTTTCCTATATACACTTGCGGGAAGCGTGTTGATGTTGCTCGTGATTATCGCATTGTATTTCAGCGTTTCGTATGTTGACCCGACAACGGGAGAAAAAGTTCACACGTTTAATATGCTGTTGATGATGAATCCGGCAAATTACGATGCAGGTTCAATTATGTCGGGCATTGGAACATGGATGCGTTATCTCGGATTTCTTGGAATGTTCATCGGGTTTGCGATTAAAGTTCCGATGTTTCCGTTTCATACGTGGCTTCCTGATGCACACGTTGAAGCGCCGACAGCAATTAGTGTTATTCTTGCCGGTGTGTTGTTGAAACTTGGAACGTATGGAATGTTGCGTATCTGCTATCCCATTTTTCCAGATGCAACAGCGTGGTTTGCAGTTCCGCTCGGAATTTTTGCGGCAATAAATATCGTCTATGGAGCACTTGTTGCAATGGCGCAAGAAGATTTCAAAAAACTTATTGCGTATTCTTCCATTTCACACATGGGAGTTGTATTGCTCGGAATGGCGGCAATGAATACGCAAGGAATTACTGGCGCAGTGATGCAAATGTTTAATCACGGAACGGTAACAGCAATGCTCTTTTTGATTGTCGGCGTTATTTACGATAGAGCGCATACACGCGGTTTGTATGAGTTCGGCGGCTTGATGAATAAAATGCCGAAGTATTCTGGTGTAATGACAATTGCATTTTTTGCCGCTCTTGGTTTGCCGGGATTAAGCGGATTTATTTCCGAAGCATTTTCATTCCTTGGCGCATTCCAAAGTACGTTTGAACGCGATACGATGATGAAAATTACGATTTTCAGCACGTTGGGAATTGTTCTTACTGCTGGCTATATGTTGTGGACTTTGCAACGAGTATTTCTCGGTTCACTTCCGGAAAAATGGAACGAGCTTACCGATATTGATACGCGCGAACTTGTTATGCTTGTTCCACTTGCAATCATCGTTATCTTTTTAGGAATTTATCCCTCGCCGATGATTGATATGATGACAACTTCTATCAATGCACTTGTGGAAGTTGTGAAAAATGGAAGCGGAGTTACTTCTGCGATGTTGGGAAAGTAAGATATTTAGATTTTCGATTGAAGATTTTAGATTAGAAATTTCAAGTATCCTTATGCAAGAAAATGGCGAACTCATAAAATTGGTTTCTCTGATGCTCGATGAACTTCGAGAAATCAAAAAACAACAAGTTGAAAGTAATGAACGATTAAGTCAAATAGAAAAGCGGCAGACAGAAACCAACTCTCGACTTGGTCGTTTAGAAGAGCAACAAATGAAAACAAACGTGATACTCAATCAGCACGAGCGAGACTTGATGAAAATTGCTGATTTGTTGGAAACTCGAGTAGTGCATTTAGGCGATAGAATTGTCATCGAAGGAAATCCTCGTGTTAGTGGAGTTGTCGCCAAAGCCGCATAAGAAAATTTTTCATTCTGCATTTTTATCTTTTCATTGACTTTAATGTCTCAACAAATTCTTGATAGTTTAAAATATTTTCAACCGGAAACAATACTCACGGTTACGTTTTGTTTTGCTCTTCTTCTTGATTTAATTTTTCCCAAAGCGCAAAAGCAAATCGGTTATATTTCATTCCTCGGGATTTTACTTTCAGTGCTGTTTGCACTTCGATGCGATTTCGGAAATGGGATTTCAATATTCAGCAATATGTACGCAGTGGATGCATTTTCTGTTTTCTTCAAAGTTATTATCGGTGTGAGTTCACTTATCGTCATCGGATTTTCACTTCAATCCGATGAATTGAATACCAAAGGAAGAAAACTCGGTGAATTTTATGCGTTGCTCGTTGCATTAACACTTGGAATGTATTTAATGTCCGGTGCAAGCAATTTGTTGATGATGTACCTTTCGCTCGAACTTTCTTCTATTACATCATACATTCTTGCGGGATATATGCGCGAGAAAGAAGATTCATCGGAAGCATCGCTGAAATATATTTTGTTTGGCGCCGCAGCTTCGGGCGCAATGTTATATGGAATTTCAATTCTTTATGGATTAACCGGTTCGCTTGATGTGTATGGAATTCAACGCGCAATGACAAGCGGAGGAATGAATTCAATAACGTTACTCTTTGCCGGAATTTTTATACTCGTTGGTTTCGGTTACAAAATTTCTGCTGCGCCATTTCATTTCTGGACTCCCGATGTCTACCAAGGTTCACCGATTACGATTACTGCACTTCTTGCCGTAGCATCAAAAGCCGCTGGATTTGCAATGATGCTCCGATTTTTTGCAGTAGCATTTTCTCATGCAACAGCTGAAGGATTTGTAAATGTAATTCAAGGTTTTGACTGGCAAATAATTATCGCGGCGATTTCTGTTCTTACGATGACGTTAGGAAATCTCGTTGCTGTTTGGCAAAATAATATGAAACGACTTCTCGCGTATTCGAGCATTGCGCACGCGGGTTATATGTTGATGGCGTTTACCGTTATGAGTAACAGCGGAATTTCTGCAATAATGATTTATTTCATTGTGTATTTGTTTATGAATCTCGGCGCGTTTTATGTCGTAATGCTCATCGCGCAAAAAATCGGCAGTGAAGATGTTGAAGATTACAAAGGTCTTGCATATCGTTCGCCTCTTGTCTGTGTTGTGATGGCGTTGTTTCTTGTTTCTCTTACAGGGCTTCCTCCAACTGCCGGATTTATTGGAAAGTTGTACATTTTTTCATCACTCATCACTGCACAATGGTATTGGCTCGCATTGATTGGCGCGTTGAATAGCGTTGTGTCGCTTTTCTATTACGTTAAAGTTTTTAGAAATATGTTTCTCAAACAACCGGAAGGTGATACGCTTTCAATATCATTTTCCCCTGTTCAAATTGCATGGATGATGTTCCTTGCAATTCCAACGCTTTTCTTCGGGTTATACTTTTCACCTCTTGTTGAATATGCGCAAGCGAGTGTGAAAATATTTCAATAAAAATTTTGTGAAACTCAACATTCAATATCTAACAAACGAAAGTGGAATCAAACAAGCAGTGCAAATTCCACTGAAACAATGGCTTTTGTTTCAGAACGAGGTACGGGAATTGAATAAGTACCTTGGCTTTTACAAAGGAATTGAAGAAGCGATGCACGAAGTTCTTTTGATTGAAAAGGGAAAGAAAAAAGCCCAATCGCTTTCTGAATTTTTAGATGAATGTTAAGGTTATTCCCACGGTTCCTTTTAAACGAAACGTGAAACCGCTTTTGAAAAAATTTCCATCGTTGAAAGTTGAATTGAAAGAATTAGAAAAAGAGTTGCAACTAAACCCAAAACTTGGTGTTCCCATTGGAAAGAATGCCTACAAAATTCGGCTGTCAGTCAAAAGCAAAGGTCGAGGGAAAAGTGGAGGATTACGAGTTGTTACATTTCTAGTAGTAAAAGTAATTGAAAATGTAACGAACGTTTATTTACTTGCGATATTTGATAAGTCTGAATACGAAAACATTCAAGACAGAAAAATTCTTGATAGAATAAATGCAGTGTTGGAAAGCGAACAATAGATTTTGTAAAAAATTTTTCTCCTTACTTGCTACGTATTATAATATTTATATATTTAGCCCGAAATTAAATTCAAAACCAATCACTCAAAACTAACAATTAACTCATAGCGACTCTTCGTTAAAGGTTTGTCCCGTAAATGGGACGAAAAATTTCAGTCAATACAAGTATTTTGTATTATCCTTTAATGTTCGGTCGCTTTCGCATTTTAAAGACCGAATAACAATTTGTTCGGTTTTTTCGTTTTAAAAACAATCAGTGAATTCATATTCTTTACAAAGCATTTCTTTTTTCCGAAAAACAATGGTTCTGTTTTTTGTTGGAATGTTATTTCTTTTCACAAGAGAATCATTTTCTTCAGTTGAAAAGAAAGTGAAAGATATTATTGTGAAAGAATCAAATGCAAACATTTTGATTTTTGAATATCATGCGCAATTTCTTCCGAACGAAACCCGACAAACTGAAAACGGAATTTTTGATATTGTGAATGTTGAGAACGCCGCGTTTCAAAAAAATATTCAAAGTGGTTCTCCGCAAATCCTTGAACGACAAATGATGTTTGGACTTCCTTCATACGAAAAACCAAAAGTTGAAATTGTCGCGACCGATTACGAAGATGTTACAAATGTCAATCTTTCTCCAATTCCATTTTGGGAAAATGGAGACGAAATGCCAACGCCGAAATATGAAATGAAATCGGAATTTTATTCGCAGAATAAATTCTTCGCCGAAAGTATTTTTACAATTGACGAACCGAAAAAGTATGGTGGTATTTCAACAACAACAATTCGTATCGCACCATACCAATACAATCCAATTTCAAAAATATTGCGGAAGTATTCTCGCATAATTGTGAAAGTAGAATTTGGAAAACAAAAATTTATTGCAAACGGAAATCCGGTTTCAAAAAATTTGGAAAACTCACTCATCAATTTTGATATTGCAAAACATTGGACAATGAATCCGCGAGTTCAAAAATCTACTACACGATTTAATAGCGTACTCGCAAGTGGAAACTGGTACACGATTCCAATTCAAACAGATGGGATGTATAAAATTTCCGGCGCAACGCTTTCCGCAAATGGAATTCCGCGTAACTCAGTTTCGACAATAAAAATTTACAACAATGGAGGAAGAGGAATTCCCGATGACCCGGCTGATGTTTCTGATTACGGAGATTTGATTGAGAATGCAATTCTTGTTGTGGATAATAATTCCAACGGAAATTTTGAAGATGATGATTATGTCGTTTTTTTCGGAAAAGGAAACAAGGGATGGAACTATAATTCTTCTGCGAAAACATTTTCACATTATATTCATTACTATGATGAAACTAATTCGTATTTTTTGACGTATGGTGGTGCGTTTGGAAAACGGATGAGTACAATTCCTTTGCTGACTTCGCCGAGTGCAATCGTTGCGACAACGGTAGAAGGAAAAGTGTTTCGCGAAGAAGAGAAAATAAATGTTCAGCAATCGGGACGACAGTGGCTCGGCGAACTTTTAAATTCCGGAGATGAAGTTGAGCAAACGTTTTCGTTGCCGGGATATTCTGCGCAAAGCACCTTACGATATAATTTTTCGCTTGCCGGTCGTTCAAGTTCGCAGTCTTCGTTCTCAGTTTTTGAACATCAAAATTTAATTCTCACTTCGTACATCAACGGAGTAAATGTCAACAATTATTATGGAACATTTTGCGCATTCGGGTTTCCGTCGCAAGCGAGTGTTGGTTCCGGTTTTTCAGAAGAACAATCGCGTTTGAAGTTTCGGTATTCATCTTCGAACGGGGGAACGGGATATATTGATTGGGTGGAAATTTTCTATCAGCGAAAACTGCAGGCGCATAATAATGTTTTTCAGTTTTATGCAGCAGATACAACCGCAATACTTGAATATGCGGTGAGCAATTTTTCTTCAAACGCAGTGATGGGTTTTGCTGTATCAGATTTTTCTGCTGTACAACGCATTACGCCAAAACAAATCGCAAACGGGATATTCGAATTTCAAACGCAGCAAAATGCCGGAACGATAACGGAATTTTTTCTTTGCGAAACAAGCGGATACAGAGCAGTTACGCAACTGAAGCGTATTTCTCATCAGAATTTGCACGGCGATACAACGGCAATTGAATATGTGCTTGTAACACATTCGGAGTTTCTTGAACAAGCGACACGGTTAAAAAACTTTCGACAAAATGTTGCGAAGAAAAATCTTCGTTCGATTGTTGTAACAACAGAACAAATCTATAATGAATTTTCTTCGGGAATGGCGGACGTTGGAGCAATTCGTAACTACATCAAATACCTGTATGAAACAACAATTGCAACACGACGCCCGAAGTATGTATTACTCTTTGGTGATGGCGATTTCGATTACAAAAGAGTTACAGCGAGCGGCATAAACTTTGTTCCTCCGTGGGAAACGATGGATTCGTTCGGGAGTCCGATAGATTCCTATGCGAGCGACGATTTTTTTGGAGCATTTGTTACTCCGTTGGATGTAGATATTGCCGTGGGGAGATTAAATGTCAGAACGAAAGACGAGGCAAAAATCGTTGTTGATAAAATAATCGAATATGAAACAAATGACATTCGCGATGCTTGGAATACGAGAATCATTTTTGTTGCAGATGATTTCAAACAAGAAGGAACATTGCATAATGACCAAGCGGATGATTTGGCGCAGTATTACACGCCGAATCTTTTTGACAAAGTGAAAATTTATTCTGCGGAATTTCCAACGGTTGCATCGTCATTAGGAAGAAGAAAACCCACTGCCAATGATGCGATAATCAACGAATGGAATAAAGGCGCGCTGATAATCAATTATACAGGACACGGAAATCCGCGTGTATGGACGCATGAACAAATATTTACACGTGAAACAACAATTCCATTATTATCCAACAAAGGCAAATATCCGTTTGTCGTTGCGGCAACGTGTAATTTCGGACAGTTTGACAATATTGGCACACAAAGCAGCGCAGAAGTTTTAGTGAATAAAAAAGAAAGCGGAGCAATAGCCGTTTTCGCTGCAACGCGCGCAGTATATGCTTTTTCCAATGCAGTATTGAATGTAACGTTGTATCAAAAAATGTTTGAAACGGGAACGAATGGAAAACTGAAATATAAACGCTTTGGTGATGCAGTATATGCTGCAAAATTCGCACTCAAAAGCACCACATGGCAAGATGAAAACCAGAATAGATTTTTTTTGATGGGAGACCCTGCGCTTACCATTGGTTTTCCACAGGAGTACGGTCGGGTTGATAGCATAAGCATTTCTTCCGTAACCAACTCCAATCCTCCACTCTTAAAAGCATTGTCAAAACCGCTCATTCACATAGGAGTGAAAGACAGTTTTGGAGTGCTCAATAGTCAGTTTTCCGGTTATGGTTTATTATCGCTATACGACACGTATAGAAAAATAATAATTGTTGACGAAGGTCCAGATACTTCAACAGTTGTTTACAGTTATATAAAAAAGGGAAGTTTGTTGTTTAATGGTACAGTTTCAGTACAAAATGGCATATCAACGGTGCGATGTATAATTCCCAAGGATATTACATACGATACATCAATGAATGCGCGTATTGCCATCTATTTTTGGAATCAAGAAACGGACGGTTTTGGTATAACAGAGTTTGTGCGTGTCGGAGAAACTGAATTTATTGCCATTGCCGATAACCAAGGACCTTCCATTGTCGGTTATTTCAACTCGCCATCGTTTCGGAGCGGAGATGTTGTGAACAATAATCCAACACTCATTATTGAGTTATCTGATAGCAATGGCATCAATACGTCGGACATTGGAATAGGTCATCAATTGGAAGCAAGAATTGATAATGAGCCGCAAAGTATTAACCTTTCTACTTATTACCGAAGTGAAGTGAACGATTATACGCGCGGAAAAATTACATATAAATTCACCAATATTCGAGAAGGAGAACATAAACTTACTATTCGAGCGTGGGATACGTACAACAATGCGGCAGATGCAATGATACAATTTCGTGTGAGAACAAATACAAAACTGTTTTTGGAAAATGTATATAATTATCCCAATCCATTTTCAAAGGAAACATATTTTACGTTTCAGCATAACCAATCGCCGCCGCTTGATATAGAAATAAAAATTTATACCATAAGCGGAAGGCAAATTCAATCACTGAAAAGCAATACTAATAGCAACAATTTAGTCAAAATTCGTTGGGATGGACGAGACCACGATGGGGATGAAGTGGCGAATGGTTTATATCTCTTTAAGATTATCACAAAAACAACAGACAACAAAATTTCAGCCGAATCGTTGGGCAAACTTAGCATCATTCGGTAATTAACAAAAAAAGTATTATTTTTTACCACAAAAAAAACAAGAAAACCCTCATGTATAAGCAATTAAGAAAACTCATAATAGAAATATTAACACTTTTCGTTTTCATAACACTCTATTCACCTACGATTTTTTCGCAAGGTGAGTCAGCAGTTCCGTTTCTACTCATTTCACCGAATGCACGCGCAAGCGGAATGGGCGAATCGGGCGGAGGCTTGTCCGACGACGTATCCGCAATATATTGGAATCCTGCTGGGCTTGCATTTCAAGATGGAGAGGAAATTAGCGTAACTCATTCGAATTGGCTACCTCAATTTGGTTTTTCCGATTTGTTTTATGAATACGCTAATTACAAAGCGTACGTAGAAGATTGGGGCGGTACTATTGCTTCAAGCATTACATATCTGAACTTAGGAGAATTTATTAGAACAGGTTCAGGTGGACCTGAAGAAATCGGCCGTTGGAAAGCATACGAAGGAGCATTTACCGTTGGCGGAGGATGGAAAGTATTAGATGAACTTGGAATCGGAGTTAATCTACGATACATTCGCAGCGCACTTTCACCTTTTGGAACAGAAGAAGAACAAGGAACCGGGATTGCGAATACAGTAAGTTTTGATGTCGGCACGTTTTATAAGCCTATAGATGCGTTAATGACATTTGATGATGTGCGAATAAAATTCAGTGGAGGAATCAATCTTTCCAACTTAGGTCCGAAAGTTACGTACATTGACGAAGACCAATCGGATCCGCTTCCAACAAATGTACGTTTGTCATTTGCGTTTCATGTAATTCCTGATGAGTTCAATAGTTTAACGTATAATATTGATTTTAGTAGAGTGCTTGTCCGCCGAAACTTTTTCGATGCAGATGGCGATGGTAAATACACTTCCGATTCCGATGATAGAGTTTTACCAGCTGACGGATTACCAAAATCACTCATCACCGCTTGGTCCGATGGAAGCGGATTACAAAAAGTAACAACAGGAATGGGACTTGAATATTGGTACGGAAGTCCACGTCTCATCGCTCTTCGTTTCGGCTGGTTTTATGAAGACCCGAGTTATGGCAATAGAAATTTCTTAACATTTGGCGCAGGACTTCGTTATGATATGTATGGATTTGATTTCAGTTACATCAGCGTAGTCAAAGGTGAATTTAGTCCGCTTGCCGAAACACTTCGATTTACATTATTGATGAAGTGGGGTGGTCTTGAAGCAATTAATGCAAGCACAGAACAAGAACCCGAACAACAAAACTAACTCTACTCGAGCATTCTCAGCATTTCACTTCTGAATTTCCCCTAATGGGAAATCCGCATTGATGTTTTTTATTTTTCTTTTCTTTCTCTTTGCAGAAAATATTTTTTCGCAACAAGAAAGAATCTTTACAAAACTGAATCATCCCATCGTAAGCGAACGGGATGATTCTTTTTTAAAGCGGAATTTTTCTTTCACGACGCTTCCGGAAACACTCCATATCGTTGCGATTATGGTGGAATTTCAGTCGGATTCTATTGAAACTACAACGGGGAACGGACTTTTTGATACTTCACACACTTCCGAAAAAATCATTGACGCTCCTCCGCACGACTCAACATATTTCGACGACCATTTACAGTTTGCAAAAAATTATTTTCGGAAAGTTTCAAACAATAAACTTATTATCGAATATCAGCTGTTCGATTCGGTGATTCGCTTGCAAAAACCGATGCGCAGATATTCTCCGCACAAATCTAGTGAAAACTATTTTCAACTTGATACGCTTATGCTCGAAGCATGGAGTCGTGCAGATTCGTTTATCAACTTTTCGCAATTCGATTCGAACAACACGGCATTTATACTTTTTCACGCTGGCGTTGGTCGCGATGTTGATTTGGCAAGCACTTTCGGATACGACCCGCGTCCATTCGATATTCCAACGATTTATCGGAGTCTGAAAAGTTTGCAAGAAAATTTTGGGAGCGATTATTTAGGAATTCCAGTTGAAGACGGCGCATTTCATATCAAAAATTCACTCATCATCCCCGAAACAGAAAGCCGTTCTTTGCCTTCCTCATTTGGCGGCAATGTGCTTGTGCAGTTGGGGATGAACGGAATGTTGTGCGCTAACATTGGAAGTCATCTCGGTTTGCCGGATTTGTTCAACACGAAAAACGGACGAAGCGGAATCGGTCGTTTTGGATTGATGGATGGCGAAGGAATTTTTGCGTGGAACGGATATTTTCCTCCCGAACCATCAGCGTGGGAAAAATATTTTCTTGGATGGATACAGCCGAAAACTATTTTAAATTCGCAAAATGCAATTTCTCTTCCCGCAGTTTCGTTGAATGAAATTGCTGATTCTGTTATTCGCGTTCCGATTTCTGCGAAAGAATATTTTCTTGTGGAAAACAGAGTGCGCAATGCAAAAAAAGACAGCACAATTGTTTGGATGCGATACAGAGGAAATCTCATTCGGAAAGCATTTTGGCGCGACACAACGGGATTTTCTTCGACAAATCAGGATTCACTTTACGGAACAATTCTTGATGTTGATGAATTTGATTTTAGTTTACCTGGCGGATTCGATGAAGACCATAATTGGTACAATGGCGGAATTCTCGTTTGGCATATTGACGAAAATATTATTGAAGAAAAATTTGCAACGAATGAAATCAACGCCGATGCAAAACATAAGGGAGTAAAGTTGGAACAAGCAAATGGAGCGCAAGATATTGGCGAAGTGTTGAATACAGTTTTTGGCGCAATTATTGGAAGCGGAAGCGCGTACGATTTTTGGTTTAAGGATAATCCGTTGCGTGTGAAGAAAAAATTTTCCGACGATTTTACACCAACGTCATTTCCCAATTCCAAAAGCAACAATGGAGCGAACTCACATATTTCTTTCACGAATTTTTCTCTTCGTGATTCTGTTATGACGTTTGATGTAAAAATCGGCGATGATGAAATTCAACCGCTTGCTGGATTTCCTAAAAATATTGGAGAACAATTTGGAAAAAATTCTGTGCGACTTGCAGATATTGATAATGATGGCGAAAATGAAATTGTTGTTGTAACGAATGGTGAAAATGCTCCCGAACCAATTCAACGAGAAGATAATATTTTTTCACTCGTTCCTCCTTCAAAAATTTATACATGGAATTTTGACGGAACGAAAACTCTCTCCAATGGAAACACAAATGGATTGTTTGCTGTTCTTAATTCGCAAAGTACACTTACTTCAGCGATTTCAAAATTGAATACAACGGCAAATAATATTCTTGTTGCAAATGGAAATACACTTTCTGTTTTCAAAAATGAAGATGCAAATAATGATGGACTTGCTGATACACTTTTTACGAAAACATTATCAAAAAAAATTGTTGCACCGCCGGTCGTTTCTGATTCAGTAATTGCAATTCCAACAGAAAACGGTTGGGGTTACTTCCTGCGAACCGACCGAAATTTGATAGATAGTATCTTTCTCATTTTTTCATCCCCTGATGAGATTATGAGTTTGACAAAGTATACAAATAATAGTTTTGTAGTGCTAAGTAAAAAAGGAGTACTTACAATGGTTTCATTTATTTCTCCAAATCTTGTAACATATAGTACGAATCTATTTGGTGTTCATAATCCCAATATTGATTTATCGAACTCCGCAGTCATCGGAAATATTTCATCTAATGATAAAAGGTTTGTTATTACTTTAAGTGGAAGTGTGTATTCGTTTGCATCTGATTACAGTCAACCATTCGGATATCCAATTTCACTAAACGATTCTATCTCTTCCTCGCCAATCATTGCCGACATCAACAACGATGGTCAACGCGATATTATTGTGTTAAGCGGAACAAAAATTTTTGCGTTTAGTGCAAATGGTGCGTTACTCGATTATTTTCCAATTCAAACAACTTCGACAACGCGCTTTCTTGCACAACCGCTTGCCGCCGATGTTGATGGAAACGGTACAATGGATATCGTTTGTGTTTCGCAAGAAGGTTTGGTTTTTGCATACGACAATCACGGAAAAATGTTGAGTGGATTTCCATTGTTGAGTGGAAAAAATAATGGAGCAACGCCGGCGATTTCTTTGTATCAAGATACGATTGCGCTGGTTGTCGCTTCGGATGATGGAAATGTGTACGCGTGGAAAACCGGAACAGTTACGCCAAGTTTGTGGAAATCCGAATGGACGCAATACCAGCACGATGCGCAAGGTTCGGGATTGATTGATGCGCCGCTCACGTATCATCCTCTTTCCAATAATTTTTTTCCGAAAGAACGCGCATACAATTATCCCAATCCCGTGTATGGCAATGACCCGCTGTATGGAAACAACACCATCATTCGCTACTATCTCAGGGATGATGCAACGGTGAAAATCCGCATTTTCGATTTGGCGGGTGATTTGATAAAAGAAATGAACGGAACGGGAAACGGCGGGTTTGATAATGAAGTCGAGTGGAACATAAGTGAAATTCAAAGCGGCGTGTATTTTGCGCACATCGAAGCGAAAAGTTCTTCGAAAACTGCGGAAACGATTATTAAAATCGCAGTTGTAAAATAATGTCAAATTACGAATTACGAATTACCAATTACAAATTACCAATGACAGTCATTAGTCATTGGTCATTAGTCATTTGTATATTTTCTCTGCTCCTCGCTCCATCCTCTTTGCTCTTCGCTCAATTCGACGATTTCTACCACCCCGAACTGCAATGGAAAACAATCGAGACGAAACATTTTTTTGTGAACTATCACGAAGGAACGGAACGAACGGCTAAAACAATTGCAAAAATTGCAGAAGAAATTTACGAGCCGATTACGTCGCTTTACCATCACGAACCCGACCAAAAAATTTCTTTCGTCATAAAAGATTTTGACGACTATGCGAATGGTGCGGCATACTTTTACGATAACAAAATAGAAATATGGGCAACATCGCTGGATTTCGATTTGCGTGGTTCGCATAATTGGTTACGCAACGTCATTACGCACGAGTTCACGCACATCATTCAAATTCAAACAGCGATGAAGTTCGGAAGAAAAGTTCCGGCGTTTTATTTTCAATGGCTTGGTTATGAAGAAGAGCGCCGCAACGATGTGTTGTACGGATTTCCGAATGTGATTGCATCGTATCCGCTTTCGGGATTTATTGTGCCGAGTTGGTTTGCAGAAGGAGTTGCACAATACAATCGTCCCGAACTTTCGTACGACAAGTGGGATGCGCATCGCGATATGATTTTGCGGATGTATGCGCTCGATAGCAATATGCTTTCGTGGAATGAAATGTCGGTGTTTGGAAAAACGAGTTTGGGAAATGAATCGTCGTACAATGCGGGATTTAATTTTGTGCGCTACATCAGTGAGAAATATGGACACGATGTTGTAGAAAAAATTTCGCGCGCACTTTCCAAAATTTCTACGCTCACAATTGATAAAGCGATTGAAGATGCAACAGGTAAAAACGGAGAAAAAGTGTACAGTGAATGGAAAGCGTATTTACAATTAACGTACAAAGAACGCACGGAACCAATTCGACAAAATTTAGTTGAAGGGAAAATAATTGCGAATGTCGGCTTTGCAAATTTTTATCCGCAATTTTCTCCCGATGGAAAAACGCTTGCGTACATTTCTAACAAAGAAGCGGATTATTTTGGTCTGTCATCATTATATGTATGGGATGTAGAAAAGAAAGAAGAAAAAAAACTTGTCAGCGGAGTGCGTTCAAACTTTTCGTGGTTTCCCGAAGGGAAGAAAATAATGTACGCCAAAACTACTTCCGACAATAAACATTGGTCGAAGCAGCACGATTTGTATGTGTATGATATTGAATCCGAAGACGAAACTCGTTTCTCGTACGGTTGGCGGGCAAATTCTCCTTCCGTTTCTCCCGACGGAAAAATGATTGCGTTTGTGAGCGGAAGTGATGGAACAATCAATCTTTTTACGTGCGATAATGAAGGAAAAAATTTCAAGCGCAGAACAAATTTTTCCAACGGCGAACAAGTGTATAATCCGAAATGGTCGAATGATGGAAAAAAAATTCTTTTCGATTACTCAATTAAAGATGGGAGAGATATTGCTGAATTGAATGTCGAAAACGATTCCGTTCAATTTCTTTTTGCTACAAATAATGATGAACGCAACGCTGTGTATTCTTCCGATGGAAAGAAAATAATTTATTCGTGTGACAAAACCGGAATTTTTAATTTATATGAATACAATGTTCAAACGAAAACAACAACGCAACTGACGAACGTTCTCGGTGGAGCGTTTATGCCGTCAACAAATGCAAACGGTCAACTTGCTTTTGCTTCGTACACTTCGAGTGGATATAAAATTGCGTGGCTCGATTCGGTTCAAACAGTGAATGAAGATTCTCCAATGTATGTTCGAGAAGATCCACGTCTTCAAATTTCTACAATTGGAACAAACGGAATATCGTCAAAAATTGATTGGGAAAAACTACGCGAGTACGACGATACGAATATTCCCGACCCGAAATCGCGCACATATAAAAATATTTTTACTTCGATGACGTTTTATCCGTTTTTACGTTTCGATAATTATAGTGAAAAAGCAAAAGGAATCAGTCTGATAAAACCGGGAGTGTACTTTATTTCCAATGACGTGCTCGATAAATACGGTTTGTTTGGCGGCGCGGCAATCAACACACGATTAGAACGTGATTTGTTTTTTATTTTTGAATACCGCGATAAAATTCCTCTCTTCTTTCAGTTGGGAATGGACCCGATTCTTTCGCTTGAAGCGTACAACATTTCCCGCACAACAGAGTTCACAGCAATTCTTCGACCTGATAAACCGATTCCACTCAATTTGGATGTGTCGTTTAATCTCATCGAGTTTGATGTTGCAATGAAGCAGAAATTGTTTTGGGAAAATCTTGATTTTGAAATCCGATACATCCACAGCAGATATACGAGCGGCATCGAAAGTTTTCAATTCGATGACCCCGACGACCCGAATGATGTTCCTTTTATTGTCCCCGGTTCGCGGGAAGAATATTATGTCGGTAATGTTCTTTCATTGCGATGGAATTACAAAGCGATTGCACTTTCGCGATTTATGGAAATTAATCCGAGCGGAAGAAAAATTTTTTTCCAATACGAATACGAGTTTTCCAAATTCAATCCTGAGTACGTCATTGAAAAAGGCGAGCTTGTGCGCGTGTTTGAAGAACCGAAATTTCAACGCGTCGAATTAAAGTGGAATGAATATACCCGACTTCCCGGTTGGAAACACACGCTCGCAACTTCGGTTCGCGCAGGAACAATTATCGGTGGTGTGCAAGATGACTTTTTCGATTTTTATCTTGGCGGATTAGTGGGAATGAAAGGATATCCGTATTATGCAATCGGTGGAAATAAAATTGCGGCGGTCAATGCAACATATCGCTTTCCGATGTGGGAGAATATGGATATTCGGCTGGGGCATTTGTATTTCGATAAATTGTACGGCTCAGTATTTTTTGATGCGGGGAATGCATGGACGACGGGTACTATCAAACAGCAAAAATTTCAACGCGATGTTGGCGCAGAACTTCGACTCGATGCATTTTCGTGGTATGCATTTCCGACACGGATATTTTTTACTGCGGCGTACGGATTGGATGAGTTTCAACGTAGAACGCGAAACAATGCGATAGTTACCTACGGAAAAGAATGGCGTTTTTATTTCGGAATTTTATTTGGCTTTGATTTTGATTAGAAAAAAATAGGAACTATGTTTAAGCACAAATCTGCAGTAGGATTATTTGTTTTACAATTATTTTTGATTTTGGAATCAAGGACACAAGTATCGAATGAAGGGAAATATTTTTTTTCTGGCGATGTCAAAATAGATTTGCTTGCCTCGCGATCACCAATGATGGATTCGCCGGAGCATCGCAGTGCGATGAATGGAGAACGCAAATCGCCATTGCTTGCGGCGGGCTTATCATTTTTGCTTCCCGGCGCGGGAGAATATTATTCGGAAAGTTATTGGAAAAGCGGATTTTTTTTCGCTGCGGAAGTTGCGGGAATCACATTTGGTTTGATATATAATCAAAAAGGAGTTGACCAAACGAATTATTATCAAAGAATTGCGAATAAAGAATGGAGTGTGGTAAAATATGTTGAATGGTGCAGAGAAAATCTTCCCGGATGGGATGTGAGTGATAGAACAACAGCAGAAGATTTGATTGATGAACTCATTACCAGCAATAATGTTTTGCTTCCCCCGTGGCAGCGAGTTGACTGGCAAAAGTTAAATGCTTTTGAACGCGCAGTAGGCGGAGGATTTTCGCATACGCTTCCTCGTTATGGAGAGCAACAGTATTTTGAACTCATTGGTAAATATCAACAGTTTCGCGCAGGATGGAGCGATTTTGATTCGACATTTCCAGGATATAGAAAAATTTATGATTTGACCGTTTCTCCAAAATTTTTAACATACAGTAAAGAACGCGGAAAAGCAAATGATTTTTATTCCGTCTCGAAGCGCGCTGTAAATCTCGTTTTGTTAAATCATTTGTTGAGCACCTTGGATGCTGCGTGGAGCGCGAATTCGTATAATGCGCAATTTTCAACATCGTTTCGTTATGAACAACAACAAGATTTACTTGGAATGTATGAACTTCCGGTTGTGAAATTGAAAATAGTTTTCTGAATCACTTTTCTGTTATCAGAATGAGGAAACTTTAATTCATTTCTCTGAATAAACGCTGAAAAATTACAGATAAAAAACTTATATTCGTTCCGTATTTTTTAAAATATTTTCAGCAACCGAATTTCAGGAGGGTTGTGTTTTCAGCGTACTTAGTTCATCATTACATTCGTTTACATCGCAGAATAAATTAAGCGGGAAAGTTCTTGTTCTCAATCAGAATTATGAACCAGCAAGCGTTTGCAATATTCAAAAAGCGATTATTTTACTTTTTTTGAAAAAAGCAGAACTCATCGAAGCATTCGATGGAAAACTTGTTCGTTCTGTGAACAACGCAATGCCGTATCCGAGTATTGTTCGCCTCTCATCGTACGTGCATATTCCGTACAAAAAAATTATTCTTTCGCGTAAAAATATTCTTCGTCGAGACGGACATCGTTGCCAATATTGTGGAAGATTGGAAACAACGGTTACGCTTGACCACGTTATTCCGAAAGCGCGCGGCGGAGAAGAAACGTGGGAAAACCTTGTCTGCGCCTGTGTTTTATGCAATAACAAAAAAGGCGACCGCACTCCCGAAGAAGCGCAAATGCCATTAGTAAGAAAACCGTTGCGCCCCAACCACGTTACGTTTATTCTGCATTTTATGGGAAACTTCGACGACCGATGGAAACCGTATTTGTTTATGCACTGATGAATTCAGAGGGAGAATTTGATTGAAATATGTTTTGACGAATTTCAAAAAAATCTTCACTGAAAGAACTGCGTTCTATTTCTTTTCTTTTATCATTTTCGATTGACACAAACAACAAAACGAAAACGCATTCTGAGCGGAATGCGCCCAACGGGAAAATTACACATCGGGCATTGGGTTGGTGCATTGGAGAATTGGGTGCAACTTCAAAATGATTTTGAAAATTTTCACCTCATCGCCGATTATCACGCGCTTACGACCAATCTTGACTCGAACGAAATAGAAAGAAATTCGCTCGAAATGATGATTGATTGGCTTGCGGCCGGAATTGATACAAATCGGAGTTTGATATTTCGTCAATCGCACGTTAAAGAACATACGGAATTGTTTCTCATTTTTTCGATGCTCATTACAACCGCTCGTCTCGAACGAAATCCAACGTTGAAAGACCAAGTCCGCGATTTGCATCTTGAGAATGTTATTTATGGACATCTTGGTTATCCTGTACTGCAAGCGGCGGATATTTTGTTATACAAAGGCGAATTAGTTCCCGTTGGCGAAGACCAAGTTCCACACGTAGAAATAACTCGAGAAATTGCGCGCGATTTTAACCGTCAATACGGTGATGTATTTCCCATTCCCGAACCAAAGTTGACTACGTTTGCGCGACTTCCCGGTTTGAACGGCGATGCCAAAATGAGTAAATCGTTGAATAATACCATTCTGCTTTCAGATCATCCTGAAGCGATTGCGAGAAGATTGAAAACTGCTGTAACGGATCCTCAAAAGATCAGACGCAACGATATCGGTCATCCGGAAGTATGTTTAGTTTTTACCTATCATAAAAAATTTAACGAAGCAGAAGTATTGCAAATCGCAACTGATTGCCGAAGCGGCATTTTAGGATGTGTAGATTGTAAAACGAAATGCGCCATAAAAATTTCCGATTCGCTTTCAACGTTTCGCGAAAAAAGAAATTATTACGAACAGCATTGGAATACGGTAAAAGAAATTCTTACAGAAGGAGAAACGAAAGCAAAAAATGTTGCACAACAAACGATGAGTGAAGTTCGTGAAGCGATGAAGATGGGATGACGATGTACAAAATTAAACTTGAACAATTTGAAGGTCCGCTGGATTTGTTGCTTTTTTTTATCAAGCGCGACGAACTGGAAATCAAAGATATTCCGATTGCACGCATTACCGACGAATTTCTTGAATACTTGCATTATTTGGAAATGCTCGATTTAGATATTGCCAGTGATTTTATTGTGATGGCAGCAACATTGATGCAAATAAAAGTTAAGATGTTATTGCCGAAGCCGCTTGCGGACGAAGGCGAAGAAGAAGACCCGCGCGCAGAACTCATTCGTCAATTGTTCGAGTATAAACGGTTTAAAGAAGCTGCCGAAGAAATGTCGTTGTTGGAAGAAGAACGTCGGCAACGTTTTTTTCGGCAAAATTTTTTTCACGACAAAACGGAAAAAATTGTCGAAGAAGACGATGCGTTGAACAACGTTACGCTCTTTCATCTCATCGCAGCATTTAAGCGAGCGATCGAGAACGTTCCGAAACAAACCTTTCATACCATCGAACGATTCAACGTAACAGTTGACGAACAAATAGATTTTATACAACGCGTTCTTTCAGAAAAAAAACAGCATACGTTTTCAGAATTAGTTTGCTCTATGCAGGAAAAACTCCGCATTATTGTTACGGTGCTTGCAATTTTAGAAATGGCGAAAAACGGTATCATTTTTTTACACCGCGCAGAAAACGAACTGGACTTTCTGATTTCACAAAACATAGAACCATCGTTTTCCGGTATTATTCCCGAACAATTTTCTCTCAACTGATGATTTATGAGCGAACCACAACCCGAAACTGTAACGACAACTGCAAAACACATTCTTGAAGCGATGTTATTCGCTTCCGATGAACCGCTTTCTGCCAAACAACTTCTCGAAGTGCTGAATCAATCGTACGCGTCCGTCGAAACAACGGCGTTCACGTTGGAACAAATTCTAGAATTTGTTGCGCAGTTGAATCAAGAATATGACGCACAGCAACGCGCATTTCATATTATTGCCATCGCTGAAGGATTTCAATTTGCAACGCGTCCGCAGTTTGCTCATTGGTTAGGTGAACTTTTCAAAGAAAAAATCAAACGACGTCTTTCACCATCGGCGCTGGAAACGCTTGCAATTGTTGCATACAAACAACCTGTATCAAAACCTGAAATAGAATCCATTCGCGGCGTCAACGCGGATTATGTGATGAGTTCGTTGCTGGAACGGAATCTTATTACTATCGTTGGGCGCGCTTCTACTATCGGACGTCCGTTACTCTACGGAACAACGGAACAATTTCTTCATCATTTTGGTTTGAAAAACTTAAAAGATTTGCCGCGGTTACGCGAGATTGAAGATTTGATGAAAGAAAGTGAAACAGAAGTAGAAAAAAGAATTCTTTCCGATGCAATGCAGACGGAAGAAGCATTGACAAACTAACAACACGTTTTATTTGTTCAGTTTTTCTTTTGCTTCTTCTGCGCGTGCGCCGGAAGTTTCAAACGTGAGGTATCGTTCGTACATTTTTTTTGCGTCATTCGTCATTCCTTTTTTTTCATAACATTTCGCAAGGTTGAAGATGGACGATGAGAATGTTGCATCGAGAGCAATCGCTTTTTTGTAATTCGCAATCGCATCGTCAATCATTCCCTTTTCCTGCAACCCATCGCCCAAACTGTCGTAAGAGTTTGCCGTATCGGGCTCTGTTTCCACATATTTTTTAAATTGCTGAATAGCGTCGTCAATACGTTTTTGGCGAAGATAAAAATAGCCAAGAACGTTGTATCCGGCGCCGATTTTTGTATCTACCGCGATTGCTTTTTTGTAATATTCTTCCGCACGCGCAAAATCTTTTTCGTACGCAAAAATAGTCGCATAAGAAATATATCCGCGATACGGATGAAGTTTCACAATTGCTTCCGCTTGTAATTTTGCTTTTTCCACACTTCCTCCGGCAATTCCTGGAGCGAGCAGATAGTATTGTGCTAATCCTTGTCGCGCTTCTATGTATTTTGAATCTAATGCAACTGCGCGTTCAAATTCCGATTTTATTTTCGGTGCGAGATACATTTGTTTGAACACATTGCTTTTGCTTGCTTTGGAACCGTACGCACTGCCAAGCCAATAATGATACGGCGCCTTGTTCTCGTCGAGTTCAACTGCTTCTTCAAAAAAATCAATTGCGTCGTCAATATTTTTTTCGTACACGAGACGAATCATTCCAAGATAATACAGCGCTTCTGCATTGGAAGAATTTTGCTTCTGCAATTGTTCGAAGACCGATTGCGCTTTCGCGTATTGTTTTGTTTTAAACAGTTGTATTCCGTCCTCCAACGAAATTTGTGCGAACAAAAAAATCGGGGAAAAAATAATCCCAATGAAAAGAAAACGGATGAAGATGTTCATAAAGAAATAAAATACTGTTTAAGGAGTTGCGCCGCTTGTTGTCGTTACGCTCGATGCTGTTTGCGTTGTTGTTTCCGATGGAGAAGGTGTTTTTTGCGATTCACTTTTGACGGAAGAATTTTCCGTGGGCGTATTCTTTTTATAATCCGTTTGATAATATCCGTTGCCCTTAAACAACAATCCTGCGCCTCTTCCGATTATGCGCGTTAAAGAATTCGTTTCACATTCGGGACAAAGCGAGAGTGAATCGTCGGTCATTTTTTGGAACTCCTCAAACTCGTGCGAACATTGTTTGCAGCGATAATGATACGTTGGCATTGCTTATTTTTTTTTTGTGAAAATTTTTTCGGTAAAATTTAATAAGTTTCACCTCGAAAATCAATTCTTTACTGATGAAATATTCTCCCGAAATAATCGAACAAGTGCGCGCTTCCGTAGATATGGTGGAATACATTGCACAATTTGTTCCGCTCAAGAAGCGCGGAAAAAGTCATATCGGATTGTGTCCGTTCCATCAAGAGAAAACGCCATCATTTCACGTTTCTTCGGATAAACAGTTGTATTATTGTTTCGGCTGCGCAAAAGGAGGAACGATTTACAATTTCATCGAAGAGTACGAAAAATTATCATTCACCGAAGCAATTCAAAAACTTGCGGAACGCGCGGGTATTACGCTTCCGCAATATAATGTTCGCGAGGAAATCATTTCAGAAATCGAAGAAGCGCACGAAGTGTTGAAACGAACCGCAAAAATATTTCACGACCAGTTAGTACATTCGAAAGAAGGACATTTTGCGTTGGAATATTTTCACCATCGAGGATTTACAGATGATACCATACGAAAATTCGGATTGGGATATGCTCCGCGTTCGTGGGATTTTTTGGTGCAAAAATTTCTCGAAGAACAAATTTCTCTGGAGTTTGGAGAACAAGTCGGCGTGATACGTAAACGCGAAGATAAGACGTTGTATAGCACATTTCGCGGGCGCGCAATGTTTCCGATTTTTTCTTCCATGGGAAAAGTTGTTGGATTTGGTGCAAGAAAACTTTATGATGACGATGCGCTTGGAAAATACCTCAATTCTTCCGAGTCATTTGTTTACAATAAAAGTAAAATTTTATACGGATTAAATTTTTCGAAAGATGCCATTCGCGAAAAAGAATACGCCATTCTTGTTGAAGGATATGCGGATTTTCTTTCGTTGTTTCAAGCGGGAATTGAAAACGTTGTTGCGTCCAGCGGCACAGCATTAACGGAAGAGCAAGTTCAGTTGCTTTCACGTTATACAAAAACCATTGTCATTTTATACGATGCAGATTCTGCGGGTTCTGTTGCGACGTTGCGCGGAATAGATATTGTGCTGCAAAAAAATCTTGATGTTCGCATTGCGCAACTGACGGAAGGATACGACCCCGATTCGTTTGTCCGAACATTCGGAAATGAAAAAACGGAACAACGGATCATAAACGCAGTTTCGTTCATTGAATTTCTCACGACATCCTTTCAAGCGAAGGGAATATTTTCAACGCCGGAAGGAATGACATCAGCCATTCGCACTATTATGCAATACATCGCAAAAATTCCGGATGAATTGAAACGAACATTCTTTGTTAAAACTATTGCAGAACAATTTGCGCTACGCGAATCCGTTTTATTGCTTGAACTCGAAAAACAGTTGCCCGCTTTTGCATCTTCTTCGCAGAAGCAAATTGCGAAACCCAGTACCTCGGTTCAGGAAAATGGAAACAACATTGCTTCTGTACAGCAAAAACAATTTACGCCTGCAGAAAAAGAAATTATTGCGCTCTTAATGGAAGGCGACGACGATTTAGTACAATATATTTTTGAACATACACCCGTTGAATCGTTGCAGGAAAATGCCGCAACATTGTTTCAACTGTTTGAGCAGCAATTTACTGATGTTGGAACATTAAACGTTGCTTCGTTACTCGATACGCTTACCGCTGCCAACAGGGAACAAGCGGAAAAAGTAAAAACGTTACTCAACGCAATTTTGTTTGAACGATACACAGTGAGCAAATCGTGGAAAGATGCTGGAAGTGATATTCCGGTTGCAGATTTAGGGTATCGCGCGTTTGCTGCCATTATTTCGTTGCAGAAAAATCTCTTGCAAACCGCTTTTGAGAAGTTTCAGAAAATTTTGAAATTTGGAAATGCTGATGAGCAGTTTCAAGCAATTCAACAATTGCAAAACGTTCGAGAACAAATGAAAAATCTCGACGAGCAGTTGAATAATTATTGGAAATGAATTACTCCCTGATGTTACGCAAACAGAGATTTCGAGTAAAAATCTCAAAGTTCAAATTATCAATGGCAAATAAAGTCCCATAAACAAATCTCAAAAATAACCAATACAGCGTTTGTTTTTGGGATTGTAAAATTTGAAATTTTTTTGTCATTGGGAATTGAGTACCGACAATGCTCTCTCTGCGTAACGTTAATGTGTCGTTAGCCACACGATGATATTTGTTCCGAATTTCAATGCTTCTTCACGTTTTTCTTCAGGGTCGTTATGGACTTGTGCGTCAGCCCAACCGTCGCTGGGATTAGATTCGTATGTGTAGAGAACGACTAATCTGCCGTTGTGGAATATTCCGAACGATTGTGGCGGTTTGTCGTCGTGTTTATGTGTTTTAGGTGCGCCCGCTGAAAAATCGAAATGGGAATGAAAAACGCCGAATGAATAGGGAAGTTCGACGAGTTCGTTTTCAGGAAATACTTTTTTTATTTCTGCGCGGAACGATTTGTCCATTCCATAGTCATCATCAGCGTAGAGAAATCCGCCTTGTTCTAAATATATTCGTAATCGCTCTGCATCTAATTCGGAGAACTTGATAGTGCCATGTCCCGTGAGGAATATCATCGGATAAGTGTAGAGTTTTTCTGATGCGATTTCGACAAATTCATATTTAGGGTCAACATCCAGCAACGTATGTTGTTGAACAAAACGGAGGAGATTCACTTCCGCCGAAGGGTCGTTGTACCAATCGCCGCCGCCGCTGTATTTCAATCGCCCGATACGAAATGATGAGTTTGTTGCTTGCGATGATGCGAAATGCGGGATGAGTAGTGTTATCAGAATCAGTGTTCGAAAGATGTTCATTCGTTGTTATGAAAGCAAGAACTGTTTTTCGGTTTGTTATTTTTTCAAACTGATGAATAATCCGCCGCCGCCGATGAACAGCATAATAAGGGATTGCACCATTGTTTTATAAGCAATGGTTTCTTTTAAGAAAATGGAAGTGTAGAAAAATCCGATACCGATAGCGAATAACGTAGCGTAAACAGCAATCATCATTATGCGTGCGCGTGCGTTGGTTTCTGCTGTATCGGAAGAAAACATTTTGTTGTAAAGTAATAATCCCGCGGAGGCAATTATACCCAATGCGGCAAATATCAGCCAAAAGTTTCGAAATTCGTTTTCCATTCCTGTTGTACCCACGTGAGGTTTGAGCATTACTTCGTACAATGTTCCACCCAAGTTTGAACCGACTAAACTTCCAATAACTCCATAGAGAAACGCATATCCCATATACACGGCTTTTTTGTCTTGTGGCGCAACAAGTCCCACATAACTGTAATACTTTGGATGCGCAGTCATTTCGCCGATAGAGAAAATTACAATGCCAAGCACAAATATCCACACGTTGGTTGCAAATGCAAGGCAAACAAAACCAAGAACGCCGAAAAATATTCCCGTAACCATTGTTAAAACTGCTTTGGTGTTTTTTACAATTCTACTCACGACAACTTGTAACAAAATGATTGTACCGGCATTGATGATTGTTACATACTCAGCATCAAATTTTACAGGAATTCCGTACGAAGCAAAAAAATTATTGAAAGGAGTTGCGTCAATAAAGTCGCGGAGAAACCACAGCACTGAACCAAAATTCTGAAAATAGAGAATCCAGAATCCCGAATACACGACAATCATCAACATAAATCGCGCATCGCCAAGAACCATCGCTGCGCCACTGAGAACATCTTTTAACGTTTTTGTATTCTCCGGTTTTGGCGGATCTTTGAAAACAAACAAAGTCGGAATAAGCATCAGCGCGCAATATGCAGACGAAGCGATAAACACATAACTCCACGAAAACCCTTTCAAATAACTAACGAAAAGCGGCGCGAGAAATGCACCGAGATTAATCATCCAGTAATACACGCCAAAACCAAAACCGGAATTTTCTTCTGTTGTCGTGCGCGCAACGGTTCCGGTAATAATCGGTTTGAAAAGTCCCGAACCTGTTGCCATAATCAATAAACTTGCGAATACTGCTCCGTACGCGCTCATATTTCCCGTGATGAAATATCCCGTCGTTAAAAGTGAGAATGCCAAGAGCAACATTCTTCTGTATCCATATCTATCAGCAAGCGCGCCGCCAACTATCGGAACGATATACGTAAGCGCATAAATGAGACCTTGAAGAAATCCCACCGATTGTTCGGAAAATCCCAATCCACCTTCTTGCACAGAATTGGTGAGATAAATGGCGAGAACGGAATTCATTCCGTAATAGGCACCGCGTTCGAAGAGTTCCATAACGTTTGCAATCCAAAATACGCGGGGAAATGTTGAAAGAAGATTTTTTGAATCGTGTTGCATAGGAAGTGAAGTATGAATGTTTCTTGGGTGAAGTTACGTAACGGAACGAGAAATCATTTTTTTCCAAATGAAATAAACCGGAATGCCGAGGAGTACGATAAAAAGTCCAGGATAAGTATAGTTCGGTTTGAAAATCAACAAGTCAATACATAACGCTGCAGCGAGAAAAATATAGAGTGCGGGCAGAACCGGATATCCAAATGCTTTGTATGGTCGTTCGGCATGGGGATTTTTTTTACGAAGAAGAAAAATTCCGCCGATAGTAAGAATGTAGAAAATGAGAACTGCGAAGATGACGTAATCAAGCAACTCGCCGTATGTTCCCGAAAGGCATAATAAACTTGCCCAAACGCATTGAACCAAAAGTGCAATTCCGGGAACAGATTTTTGATTCAGAGAAGCGCAATTGCTGAAAAAGAGTTTATCTTTCGCCATTGCATAATACACGCGCGCGCCTGCAAGGATAAGTCCGTTATTGCATCCAAACGTTGAAATCATTAACAAGATAGCCATAATAACGGCAGCCGATTCTCCAAAAATCATTGTCGCTGATGCAATGCCGACACGGTCGCTGGAAGCGAATTGGATTCCTTTTCCTAGAACATCTGTTGCAGCGGGATTTCCTGTTAATGGAAGAACAAGGATATACGAAATGTTTGCAAGAATGTAGAGAAGAGTTACTGTTGCTGTTCCAATAGCAAGCGAAAGAGGGATATTTTTTTTGGGATTAATGACTTCCCCAGCAGTGAACGTAATATTATTCCACGCATCACTGGAAAAAAGTGAACCGACCATTGCAACACCGATTGCTGCCGGAATCATTAATCCGCTGAGTTGTTCTACGGAAATAATTTTTCCTTCCGAAAAATGCGTCCACTCTGCGTTCCAGAAATGTTCGAAGTTGAATGCGATTGCTGTTTCATTTTTTGCCAAAAAAATTCCCAGTACAATGAGGCTGAATAATGCAAGTGTTTTTGCTATCGTAAAGATATCTTGAATTATTTTTCCTTCTTGAATTCCTCGCGTGTTGATATACGTGAGAAGCACGACACTGATGATAGAGAGAATTTGCGCAGAAGAAACTTCTAAACCGAACAATGTGAAGAGAGTATTTTTTTCACTGAAGAAGGGAAGAAGAACCGAAGTGAATTTTGCAAATGCAACTCCTACCGCCGCAATCGTTCCTGTTTGTATAACGAGGAAAAATGTCCATCCGTACAAAAAACCAATGAACGGGTTATACGCTTCGCGTAAATAAACATATTGTCCGCCTGCGTGTGGCATCATTCCTGCAAGTTCGCCATAACTCAACGCCGCAATGATTGTTACGACACCGGTAATGAACCATACGAGGAGTAACATTCCCGGCGAACCCACAGTGCGGGCAATATCTGCGCTGACAATAAATATTCCGGAACCAATCATTGAGCCGATAACAATCATTGTCGAGGAAATTAAACCGAGTTCGCGTTTAAATTCGTGAGGAGTTGATTCTTTCATCGCAGAACTTTTGTCGTTGTCGGTTCAAAAAGTATTGCTACTTTGCGTTTGTAAGAAGCGCGCTGTGCTTTCTTCCATAACCGAAATAAATTGCAAATCCAAGAGCCATCCAAACAAGCAATCTCATCCAAGTATCAAAAGGTAACATCAACATCACTGCGAATGAAGTAAGAACGCCTAACACAGGAGTGAGGGGAAACCAAGGCGCTTTGAAGGGACGATTGATGTTTGGTTGCTTATACCGAAGAACGAGAATTCCTCCGCTTACTAAAAGAAATGCTAATAATGTTCCGATAGAAACAAGTTCACCAAGAATACCGATAGGGAATAAACCTGCTATTATTGCGGCAACTGCTCCCGTAATTATCGTTGTAATGTGTGGGGTCTTAAATTTTGGATGGATTTTGGAAAAGGACTTCGGAAGTAATCCGTCTTGCGACATTGAAAAAAATATTCTTGGTTGTCCCATCAACATTACGAGAATGACGGAACTTAAACCGGCGATGGCGCCGATTTTTATCGGGTATCGCAACCACGTTAAACCTTCGCCCGCGGCATTGACTGCAACGGCAACCGGCGCCGGGTCGTTCAGTTTTGGAAATTCAACAATTCCCGTCATTACAAAACCGACGAATATATAGATGATAGTGCAAACAAACAGTGAACCTAAAATTCCGTACGGCATATCTTTTTGAGGATTTTTGGATTCTTGCGCTGCGGTTGATACAGCATCAAATCCAATGTATGCAAAGAAAATAATTCCTGCGGCACGAAATACGCCTCCCCAACCATAATGCCAGAATGTATCGTTCTCTGCTTGTGGTTTAAAAAATGGTTCCCAATTATCTGCATTGACATAATTGATTCCGAAAGCAATAAAAAGAAGTATGACAACGACTTTTATAATGACGATGATATTATTCATATTCGCGGATTCTTTTATTCCGATAACAAGTAACGTCGTCATTACTGCTACAATAAATACTGCTGGGAAATTCAATAATGCGCCGGTAGATGACCATTCGCCCGTTGCGGGATTAAACGTGAATGGTGAATTTGCCATAGAGAGCGGGATGTGAATTCCAAAATCGGCAAAAAAACTTACGACATAACCCGACCATCCTACAGCAACAGTTGATGCGCCGAATAAATATTCGAGAATCAAATCCCATCCGATTATCCACGCAATAAATTCGCCAAGTGTTGCGTATGAATATGTATATGCGCTTCCGGCAATCGGAATCATGGAAGCGAATTCGGCGTAACATAAACCCGCAAATGTGCAGGCAAGACCAGCAACAATGAAAGAAATGACAACCGCGGGTCCTGCATAATTTGCCGCCGCATTTCCTGTGAGCACAAAAATTCCCGCGCCGATGATTGCGCCGATTCCGAGCGTTACTAAATTTAATCTTCCGAGCGCGCGTTTTAAACTGTGTTCTCCGGTTTCTTGTGATTCAGATAAAAGTTTGTCGAGGGATTTTGTTTTGAAAAGTGAATTGTTCATAGAATATCTATTCGTTTGTGAATGAACTTCGTGCGTATAAAAAATTTATGTCGCTTGTTTAAAAAAGTGGCTTGAAATTAAAGAAAATATTTTCACTGAACAAGATTTTCTGTAAAATAAAAAAGGTGATGTTTTTTTACATCACCTTTTTTTTCGGAAAATACCATGCCTATTTTTTTTCTAACAGTACATCAAGTCCTGTTTTCGCTTCTTTATTTTTCGGGTCTAATTTCAATACGATGCGGTACTGTTTTATGGCTTCATCTTTCTTGTTCATATTTTGCAATAATTGAGCGAGGAGCAAATTGTTTTGCACACTTGCTGAGTCAAACGTTATTGCTTTTCGCAACGATACTGCGGCTTGCGCATACAAACGGTCTCCTTCTTCTTTATTGTCTTTCCATATTTGTTGACCGAGAAAAAAATTGTAAAATCCTTCAAAACCATACGCTTCGGCGACTTCTGTTTTATATTTTTCAGTCGAATCAGCAATGATTTCTAACATTTGTTTATAGATAATGCCTTCTTGTTTGTATTCTTCCATCAATGCGTACGAGCGCGCAAGATATAAATGTCCTTTCACGTATTCCGGTTTGCGTGCTGTTACTTGCAGAAAAAACGTAACCGCGCCTTTGTAATCTTTCAGTTGCATTTTACAAATTCCAGCATTCATATACGCGCTGATTGCGTTTGAATCATAATGAATGCGCTTGTTAAATGTCGCAACAGCGCTATCGTACCGCTGATTGGTCATATACAATTCGCCTAAGGTAGCGTACACATCAATAAGTGCGGAGTCGGGAGATTTTGTTGCGAGATATGTTTCAAACGTTGTAATGGCGTCTAATTGTTTTTGCAAACGCACTTGGGAACGTGCAAGCCACAAAATTTCATCGGAACTCAAAGTGTCGTGTTGTTGAATACATAATAATTCTTTTTCTGCAGAAGCGTAATTTCGCGTTTCATAATATCCTTTTGCAAGAATATGCCGCGCTTCGTAATTGGAAGAATCTTTTTCGACAATGTGTTCTGCAACGGGAATCGCTTCCTGAATGCTTCGCGCGCTGATGAGCGAACGCATCAGCGAAATTTTAAGGTTTGCATCTTCAGGAAGCAGCGTCGTTAATCGCTTAAACATTCGCGCAGCGTTCGTGTGTTGTTTTGCTTTGGAAAAAATTTCTGCAAGTTCCGTGTATGCGTCAATATTCGTTGTATCGCGCGATATTACTTGTTGGTACGATGCCGCTGCATTGTTGTAATCGCGCTGCTGTCGGTAAAGTTTTCCTAATTGAAAATGAATGGAAACCAGTGAGGAATCGAGCGAAATTGCTTTCTTGAATTGCTCGATTGCAGGAATCGTTAAATTGTTTTTTACGTACGAATTTCCTAAACCAATATAAACGCTCGTGCTTTCGGGAGAAATTTCTCTTGCTTTGATGTAATAAAAAATTGCTGAATCGGGAACGTTGAGATGATAATGCGTAGAAGCAAGAAGAAAATTCACTTCAAATTTTTTCCGATGTTCTTTCTCTTCGTACGCTTCGCGAAGTTTGGAAAGAGCAGTGAGATAATCGCCTTTTGCAATTGCTTGTTTCGCGTCTGCAACCGGATCTCTTCCGCACAAAACAATAGTGGAAATGAAGAAGAATGAAAAGAAAATCAATAATATTTTTGAATGAGTCATGGAAGCGGTTTCTTTTGAGTTTGAACAATTCGAATGGGCATACGAGCCGGAACTAATCCGTAATCGCCAACAATTTTTTGTCCTTCTCCCGGATGAGCAGAAAGCAAAAACGTAACAAATCCCGCGCCGACACCAAATCCGATATTGTGTGTATAAATGTAAACTGTATGAACGAACGGATAATATTTATTCCAAATATAATACTGATACGGTAAATAATATTTATCTGCAATTTCTTTCAGCGAATCGGGAGGCGATGAGTATTGGATAGGAAGAATTTGAATGTTCGTTGTATCAACATTTTTCCAACTGACGCTCATAAATCCAATGGCGTCAATATTTTTTCCGACAAAATCTATGACTTCAGTAGTTGATTGCGCAAGAAATTCCGGTTGTGTGAACTCATTCCCGTGCAAAAGTTGTTGCGAAACAATTTGGTATAAACCACAATTTCTGTTGAGAAGTGCAATTCGAATTTTTTGTAACGGTGATGTCGCTTCCAACGTATTCCAGTGAGAAATCATTCCGGAAAAAATGCTATCGAGTTGCGATGTTCGTAACTGATGAATCGGATTTTTTTTATTAACAATAAATGCTGTAGCATCATAAGCAAAGAGATGTTCGGTTATTTCGAAAGATTTTTTTTTCGCAACTTCTTGTTCTTCTTCATTCAACGGACGAGAAATGAGGATGCATTTCGTGGAATCGTTGAGTAATTTCACTATTGCTTCACGGTCTGAAGTTGCGATATTCGAGATGAACGATTCGGAATATAAACGGAGAAATTTTTCAACTTCTCCTTTCACTACTGGGATAATAGCATCGGAAGAATAGAAAGTGAAGTTTCCTTTTGTCGGCGATTCCTTTTGTTCATTCGTGCATCCATCAACGACGAAAATACCACAGAACAACATCCCCAGCAGGTGCAATTTAATCATCGGCATTCTGTTTTGATTTTGACCAAAGAGTTACGATGCGGTAAATACCGTATAACAGCAGAACGATTCCGAACGTAATGCGAAATTGTATTGGAATAACTAAGGGTATTAATTCAATCAGAATTGCAATTCCACACAACACAATAATTGACGCAGTGCAGTATCCGACAATGTGTAGTAGTAGAGAAAGCGACACATTTTACTTGAGTTTAAAACGAAAAGGAATTGTAACGTTCACAGCAACGGGACCATTGTTCATCATTGCAGGAGTAAAAACCCATTTCCATGCGGCTTCAACGGCGGCTTCATTGAAAATTTCTGCGTCGCTTTTTAGAATGGTAACTTTTTTCGGTTTTCCTTCTTTATCAACCCAAACTTTCACCCACACTGTTCCTTCCATTCCTGCTTTTAAAGCAATTTCGGGATATGTTGGCTGTGGTTTGTTGACGGGCTCCGGACCTTTTTCATACGCAACAAAATCTGCTGGCTCTAAATCTTCCTGAATTTTAATTTCTTCCGGCTCTATTTGTAATTGTGAATTTGTTCCATCACCTTCATTTCCGAGTACGGGACTTTGAATTGTGCTTAATTCTGTTTGTGTAGCAATTGTTTGTTCCGGACTTACTTCTGCATCGGGAACAGGAACAGGAATACCAACGGATGGACGCGCTGCTGGTGCAGAAATTGCAACTTGTGGAGCGGCATCAGCGTTTGCGATTGATGGAGGAGGACCTAAATCGCTGTATTTCAATATGCGAACCGTATAAATCGGCTCTTCTTCTTCTTGTAAATAAAGTACAAGAAAGTAGAGACCGATAAGCGCAAAATGCAGTGCAACCGAAATTGCTAACGCCCACGAAGCGTATTTTCGATATAATTTTTGAAAGGCGGCGAGACCTCTTGGCGCAAAATCTATGGCAAGTGCTTGTGCTGACATAACAAATTTCCTTTCAGAATAATCATTGAACTTGACTGAGCGCTTTCAAATCTTCTTCGAGCAGCGGCGCAATGCTAAAGCGAGTGATTCCTGCAACGTTGAGTTCGTCAATTAAATCAACCATCATTTTGAATTTTCCTTTTCTATCAACTTTTACTAATGTGATGAGTTTCGGATTTGCTTTTGACGATTGGAGCAAAAATTTATTGAGTTCATTGAAAGCAATTTTTTCGGGAATATCAACACCGAAATTCTTGTAAATAGTTCCGTTGTCTTTCACGCGAATGGTGAGCAAATTGCTTTGTGCGACTTCAACTTTTGCTTCACCCGGCGGAAGATTGATTTCCATCGTTTGTGGTTTCGACATTGTTGTTGTAAGCATAAAAAATGTCAACAACAAAAATGCAACATCCACCATCGGTGTCATATCTAATCGAACGCCGAGACGATGTTTCTTTTTATGTTTTTTCTTTTTTTTATCGTGCCCGCGCGGCGAAGGAGTGTCAACTGCTGCCATTGATTTTTTCTAACTTAATTTTTTTCAAAATCGGTTACAATATTGAACCGAGTAATATTTGTTTTCTGAAGAATGTCCATTACGTCTTGCGTAACTCCGTACTCCGCTTCTTTATCTCCCTTGATAATGGTGCGAAGTTTTGGATTCGATGTTCTCGCTTTCACAAGTAAGTTTGGTAATTCTTCTTTTGTTACTTGAATGCTTGGAGAAAGAATTGCCATATTTTCCGGCGTGCCATAGCGTTGTTTTATTTCGAGAGGGAATTCGTTCCAGTGATTATTGACTATTTCGGTAAATACTTTTTGGCGAACACGCTGCGCATCCAAGCCAAGAAATATGCGGCTTTCTTTATCAATAGAAACCGTCATCACATCAATATCAGGAAGTTTAAATGTTGAATGTGAAGAGGGAATATCAACTTGTATATCTTCCGGCGGTTTGAATTGCGTTGTCAACATAAAAAATGTGAGTAATAAGAACGCAACATCCACCATTGGAGTCATATCCAATTTTACACCAAGTCGTGCTTTTTTAATTTTGGGCATACAATCGTATTGTAAAACTATTGAGAAGCAGATTGATTATTTAACGTTTGTGTAACGTTGTAACTCGCTTCGTCGAGCATATAAGTAAAGTTATCAACTTTATTGACGAAGAAGTTATATGCAATAATTGCAACAATAGCGGCAACTAATCCTCCGGCAGTGTTAATGAGCGCTTCAGAAATTCCGATGGAAAGTTGTGTCGCATCGGGAGCGCCGGCACGTGCCATAGCTTCAAACGAGCGAATCATTCCGATAACTGTTCCGAGTAATCCAACCATTGTGGAGATTGAAGCAATCGTAGAAATTGCGAGAAGATTTTTTTCCAACAACGGCATTTCAAGCATTGTTGCTTCTTCAATGGCGCGTTGAACTTCTTGCATTTTCTTTTCTTGGTCGTGCGAAGAATGTGAAGAAAGCGTTTGATAGCGTTCCAGTCCAGCGCGGATGATATTAGCCATTACGCCGCGTTGTATATTACAGGCTTCTATTGCGGATGAAATATTTCCATCTGATAGACTCGATTGAATCTGTTTGAGGAAATAAACTAAAGAGCCCTTGCCCTGTGCTTTTGTTAAAGAAAATATGCGTTCCAAAATAAAGGCAATAACCATTATCGTCAAAGTCAATAACAAAATGACCAACGGTCCGCCTTGATAAATACTGTGGAGCAGTGTTTTTTCTTCCGCCGTTCCCATTATGCCAAAGTAAATATAACTCGACACAGAAATTGCTCCGACGAGTATGATAATAATAAACAACGATTGTTTCATTTGAGTGATTTCTCCGAAAGATTAGTTACCAAATATTGTTAATGTTATGAGTAAGTATAAAAAGAAAAAAATACCGCGGGAAATTTACTGCGGTAATTTTTTTTCGGCGAAAAAATATGAAATAAAATGAAAACAACAAACAAACGTTTTTTAAAACTTCACGATAATTTTCTTTCAGAGTTTTTTTTTATCTTTTACGCACAGTTTTTCATAAACACTCACATAACCGCATCATACAATGCAAATTAAAGAAAAATTTTTTGACGATATAGCCGTGATTTCATTGAAAGGAAATCTTATCGGCGGCGAAGAAACTCTCCAATTGCAAGAGAAAATCCGAAGTTTATTAGCAGATGGAGTTAAAAAAATAATTATAGATTTAAAGGGAACCAATTGGATGAACAGTTCCGGTCTTGGCGCGCTTATCTCAGCATATACGTCTTCAAAGAATCAAGGAGCGGATTTACGTCTTTCCCATCTTTCCGAAAAAGTGCATAACCTCTTTGTTATCACGAAACTTTTGAAAGTTTTTAAAGCGTTCGAATCTACAGAACGCGCCGTTGCAAGTTTCAAATAATTAAACGTTCTCCACTATCAATTAAGGATACTCCAATGCAGAAAAAATTTATTTTTTCTTTTTTATTTTTATTCGTATTCATTCACATTCCTTCATTCGCGCAAGTCAACGACATCTTGATTGTCAATGACAATACGAATTCCGCTTCTGCGCAATTAATGAAACGAGCATTGCTCGATTTAGGAATATCTGTTGACCTTGTTTCGTTTTCATCCCATAACTCAGCAATCTACAACGATTACAAATTGGTGATTTGGTCTGCGGGAAGTAATGGCGCAGGAACGATTTTTAACGATGGAAATAAACGGAACGCATTGCTTCAACGCGCGCTTTCCGAAAAAAAAGTTTGGATTGAAGGAGGCGAAATCGGTTCTCGATACCAGTTTCACTCCGATTCAAATTTCCGAAGAAAAGTATTACACATCAGAGACGGAGGTTGGGTCAGTGATGCAACGAACAATCCGCTGTTATTCACAATTCCCAGTCATCGAATTTACAATACGCCGTACGTTTTGACGCAACCGATTGTCTTCAAAACTCCTGCTGCCACTGCCGATAGAGATTTATTACGATTAATTCCCAACGATGAAGGAAGAAAAAAAGTCGGCGGATTTACTGCGGATACACTGCAAATGGCAATAAATACTTGGTCAACGAGTCCCAATCCGGCAACTTCGCATACACTTTTTACCTCGTTCAGTTTTTATGCGATTGCCGATTCGGATGTTGCCAAAAAACTCATTCAAAACATCGGAATGTTTTTATTGACTTCGGATAATACGCCTCAACTTCAGTTGATGAATCCGCGTGATGAAGAAATTTGGCAAGCCGGAACTTCGCAAATTATTCGTTGGGCAAAAAACAAAATTACTCACGTCAAACTTGAATATAAATTGCGCGGTGAAACCGAGTGGACATTAATAGCGGATTCTGTTCCTGCATATCAAAAAGACGACAACGGAAATATTCGAATCGAGCTCGATGAAGAAGGAAATTTTTGGGGAAATTATCAGTGGACTGTTCCTACAGCAGATACTTCCGCTTTCATACGAGTTGCAGATGTCGAAAATTCCAGTTTATATGCACAAAACGGTTTTCCTTTCTATATTACATTGCAGCCGCCGCCCAACTGGAATATTCGAACGCCGATGACAACTCCACAAGGTCGTTTGATGTCAACATATTTTGAACTTCACGACACAGGATTTGTGTATTGTTTTGGCGGCGGAGAAAATACCGGTTCAAACTTAACTCAACGTTTTACTCCGGTAACGGGAACGTGGGAACAAAAAACACCGATGCCAACGAAAGCATCATCGGGTGGAGCAGTTGCTGTTGATAGCAGAATTTATATTATCGGCGGATTTAATAACGTTAACTTTACGTTGAACAACGTGCAAATTTATCGTCCTTCAACGGATGAATGGACAGCAGGCGCACCAATGCCTTCGCCGGTAAAAGCAGATTTCGGAATTTCTGTGTATAAAGATAGTCTCATCTATATTTTCGGCGGAGATACAGGAACGTTTAACGGTTCGAAACCTGTGAACAATGTTCGCATTTACAATCCCGAAGAAGATACGTGGACAGATGCAACGCCATTGCCGATTGCGCGTGCGATGTGCGCCGCGGGCATTCATAACAACACCATCCTTGTCGTTGGAAGTTATGACCGTAGTCGTTTTACAACTACTGATACAATATTTCAAGGAATTATTAATCCTTCCAATCCATCGGAAATTACGTGGACTCATTCACTTTTTCCCGATGGTGCGATTGCACGACCGAGCGCGGCTTCCACAAAATTAGGAATTATTTTTGTCGGCGGCGATTCGGGATTCAGCAGTAATTATCGTGGTTCAACGTTTCTGAGTATGTTCAACGAAGCAGGTAACGTTCGGAAATGGTTTCCGTTTAATTCGATGCCTACGCGGAGAACAAATATGGGAGCGACGCTTGCAACAAACGGTTTCGATTCCGTTTGGGCAATTGGAGGTTTTGCTAATGGCGTGCAATTGAATATGAATGAAGTGCTCTACATTCCCGATACGTTGAAAATTGATAGAACAACAGATTTCACCACTGCAATTCCTGAATCGTATCATTTGTTTCAAAATTATCCGAATCCGTTTAATCCATCAACGTCCATTCGTTTTGAACTGAAATCTTCCGGCACCGTTACTTTAAAAGTATATAATATTGTCGGGCAAGAAGTGATGACTCTTGTGAATAACAATCTCGATGTTGGAACTTACGAAACAAAATTTGACGCATTGCAAATTCCTTCCGGAGTTTATTTCTATCGTTTGAATGTTAGCACTAACGGAAACTTATATTCAGAATCGAAAAAAATGGTTTTAGTGAAATAGAGTTATTCAGAAACGAACGGCTCTTTGAAAATTTCATCGAGCCGTTTTTATTTTTAAAATGATTAAAAGAATTTCTACTTTTCTCCCGCATTTTTTACAACTATGAAGAAAGAAGACGTCGCAACTATTCTCCACGAAATGGGAACGCTGTTTGAACTCAAAGGCGAAAACCGTTTCAAGTGTATTGCATTTCATAATGCCGCAAACACAATTGGCGCGCTTACACAAGATTTATCTTCACTTATTGCCGAAGGAAAACTCACCGCAGTAAAAGGCGTGGGAAAATCCATTGCAACCGATATTACCGAACTTGTTACAACGGGAAAACTGAAAGTGTATGATGAATTGAAAAAATCTTTTCCGCCGGGAATTTTGGATTTACTGCGTATTCAAGGAATGGGACCGAAGAAAGTAAAAATGTTGTGGGAAAAATTAGGGATCGGAAATTTGCAACAACTGAAAGAAGCGTGCGAGCAACATAAACTTGCAACACTCGAAGGTTTTGGCGCAAAGACGGAAGAAAATATTTTGAACGGACTTGCAATGTTGGATAAAGTTGCGGACAAACATTTATACAGCGAAGCGTTGTTATCAGCGGAGCCAATAGTAGAATTTTTGAAAACACAAAAAGGAGTTGTTCGCGCGGAAGTTGCGGGAAGTTTGCGAAGAAAAAAAGAAATCATCGGCGATATTGATATTCTTGTAAGCGCAAAAAAATCTTCGGTCGAAAAAATTATGGAAGCGTTCACTTCGCACGAAAATGTTCAGCAAATTTTAGGAAAAGGAGAAACGAAATCGAGTGTGCTGCTGAAAAGCAATATTCAATGCGATGTGCGCGTTGTTGATGATAGTGAATTTCCATTTGCGCTTGCGTATTTTACCGGAAGCAAAGAGCACAATGTGGAAATGCGTTCCCGCGCGAAACAATTCGGATGGAGTTTGAATGAATACGGTTTCTCAAAAATAGAAAGCGAAGAACATCGCGGCAAAGCAAAGAAAGAAATACTATGCAAAAACGAAGAAGATATTTTCAACGCGCTCGAACTTGCCTACATTCCTCCCGAACTTCGCGAGAACAATAATGAAATTGACGAAGCGGAGAAAAATAAAATTCCAACATTACTCGAAGAAAAAGATTTGCGCGGAACATTTCATTGCCACACAACATACAGCGATGGAAAAAATTCTCTCGAAGAAATGATTGAAGCTGCGCGCAACCTTGGATTTGAATATTTCGGTATCGCAGACCATTCGCAAGTTGCGGCGTATGCAAATGGTTTAACTCCCGAGCGTGTAAAAAAACAGCATAAACATATTGACGAAGTTCAAAAGAAATTTTCCGATATAAAAATTTTCAAAGGAACGGAAGTTGATATTTTGAAAGACGGCTCGCTGGATTTTGATGATAAAACGCTTTCGTCGTTTGATTATGTTGTCGCTTCCGTTCATTCCGTTTTCAAAATGAATGAAGTAGATATGACGAAACGGATAGTCAAAGCATTAAAGAACAAGTATGTAACATTTCTCGGTCATTCAACTGGAAGATTGCTGTTGCAGCGCGACGGTTATCCGCTGAATTTGAAAGAAGTGATTGACGTTGCGAGCGATTACGGCAAAGGAATTGAAATCAACGCGCATCCCGTTCGTTTGGATTTGGATTGGCGTTGGTGCAAATACGCAAAAGAAAAAGGCGTAAAAATTCCCATCAATCCGGATGCACATTCGACTGAAGAAATTTCTCTTATAAAGTACGGAGTGAACGTAGCGCGGAAAGGTTGGCTGGAAAAGAAAGATGTTGTGAATGCTTGGAATGTAAAAGAAGTAGAAAAGTTTTTTCAATCGGTGAGGAAATAAAATTGAACCAAGTAGAATTCAATAGTATTTACAATATGGATTGTGTAGAAGGAATGAAATTTGTTCCTTCACATTCAATTGATTTAGTAATTACCGACCCGCCGTTTGGAATTGATTTCAAAGCGAAACGAACTAACTATAATCGAAAATCTTCGCGAGTACCTGACGACTACAATGAAATTCAAAGAGCATAATTTTTTTTCAAACTGATCTAACACAAGTATATTGACCAATGATAATCTCACAACAACTATTAGATACAATTGTTACAACATTATCAAGAATGCCCAGTCAATGGGATGGACGCCAAGTTATTCAAGAATGGAAAAACAGCGGTAAAGAAAAATACTGGCGACAAATGGAATGGATTGGTTGGCGGTTCCAAGAACTCTGCGAACAATGTCTTGAACAAACGCAAGTGTTTGATTTTTCTGAGCAGAGATATGGTTTTGCTGATTTTGATGCATTTGCAGAAATTCCATGGGACTATAAGGCACACATTCGTCAAAATCCGCGTGGGAGGCAAACTCACAAAGTTCCAGGCACAGACAAGCGAGCAACTTTTCAAGCGATTAACGATTATGGAGCAGCCGGTTTCATCTTAGGACTTGGTGATGCTATTTTTAATGATGAAGACAGAAGTTTTCAACGATGGCATCAAAGCCTTAAAGGTGATTTGTCTGGGTATGAGATGGAAAGAAGAAGCCGGGGCGCTCCATCTCGTGTGCGTAAAACAGCGTTCACTCTAAAGGAAATTTGGATTGTTGAAATTGATGAAGGATTATGCAACGATCTTGGAACTTTCATGGAGGGATTTAGAAATAGAGACGGAAGTCCACGGAAAGCAAAAGTAATGTTGGATTTAAACATGATTAGTCCTACTTACAAGATTCCGTTTTTGTAATTGAAAAGCTTTATCTTTAAGAAAAATTTTATATGAAATATCAAATCATTTACGCAGACCCGCCTTGGAAATATTTATGGGGAGAGGGAAAAGACGGTGGGCACTTTGCACCAGAAAAACATTACGAAACAATGAGTACTGACCAAATCTGCTCGTTGAATGTAAAAGAACTCCGAGACAAAAACTGTGCTTTATTTTTGTGGGCGACAATGCCAGCGTTACCACATGCTTTCAGAGTTATTGATGCTTGGGGATTCAAATACAAAACTTGTGCTTTCTCTTGGGTGAAAATAAAAAAAGACGGAAAACCTTTACACGGAATGGGAAGTTACACCAAATCAAACATAGAAATTTGTCTTCTAGGTATGCGTGGACACATAAAATCTGTTGACAAAACTGTTCCACAAATTTTAATGCATCAAAGATCTGGACACTCTGTTAAACCTCCGATTGTTAGAGAAAGAATTGTTCAATTGTTTGGTGATTTGCCAAGAGTAGAATTATTTGCAAGACAAAAAATTGAGGGTTGGGATTCTATCGGTTATGGTATTGATGGGATCAGTGTTGAAGATAAAATCAAAATGATGAGCGATAAAAATTACCAGTATGAGTTTCAACCGAAAAGTTATTTCAATTATTTGGCAAATCAGCAAAATAAAGTTCATCTGACACTATTTGACAAACCAACGAAATATGGCGGACGCAAGTTTTCTGCAAGAAATCTCCAGACGGCTTAAACAAGCTCAAAAATGATTTTCAAATTCCCGGTGAAAAATTTGGCAATGTTACGTTTGACGTTAAAGGTGAAATAAATTGGGATTTAAAAGCGAGTGCGATTAAAACTGATAGTCATAAAATAATTCTAAATGATAAAGCAGCAATGGACGCATCAGTCAAGAGAGATGGTGTTCATGGTGAAATAATCTGTTTGTGCGATGTTGAATATAATGATGCAAATAGAACGTTTCAAAAATGGCGTTTAGAATTACAAGGCGAAAAATCTAAATATGAAAAAGAAAGGGAAAAGCGTACTTCCGTTTCAAGATATAGAAAAACAAAAGCTGAAGTTTGCGAAATATTGTTTTTAGTTTTAACAAAAGATGATTTAGAAAACTTGCCGATTATGAAACAAGGCAGAAATTCTAATGGTACTCCTCGTGAACCAAAATATATGCTTGACCTCGAAAATATTCATAAAGTAGAATACAAAATTAAATTTGATAAAAAATTACATTAACAAACCAAAAACTATGCGACCAAATATATTCGGAGTAATTTTAGTCCTTTTCGGATTTTTATTTTTACTCGACAATCTCGGCATTGCAGATTTCGGCGATGTGATTCACCGTTTCTGGCCGCTCATTCCAATCATCATTGGATTGAGAATGATTTTGCGAAGTCAAAGGAAATCAAATAACACATACACTCAAACCGCGCCACCAATCGGAACAGTTCCTCCTCCGCAACCAGAACCTACGTTCACGCAATCTTCGCCGTCAATGAGTACAGAAATGCTCAATCTTTCCGAAGTGTTTGGAGATCTGCGGTTCGATATTACATCATCGAATTTTCGCGGCGGAAGAATTTCCAATGTGTTCGGCGATGTGCGACTCGATTTAACAAAATGCACGCTTGCTGACGGAGATTCCGTTCTCGATATTTCAACAGTGTTTGGAGGAATTACGCTGCTTGTTCCGTGTGAAATGCCGTTCACGATTCAATCCAATGTTTCGTTTGGTGATATTCGCATCTTCGACCAAAAGAGCGACGGAATGTTTAAGAAACTTAATTACAAAACTTCAAACTTCGATTCCTCTCCTAAGCGATTGCATATTGTAACATCGTCAGTGTTTGGTGATTGTAAGGTTTGGTAAAGTGAAAAGTAAAAATGAAAGTTCGAGAAATTATGAGATTGATTCTTGACGATGGTTGGTATCATATTGAAACTAAAGGAAGTCATAGACAATACAAACATCCGATAAAACTTGGACGAGTTACAATCGCTGGTCATCCGAATGATGATGTTGCGGCGGGAACATTAAACAGTATTCTTAAACAAGCTCAATTGAAAGAGAAAAAATAATATGCATCGTTTTCTAATCATAATCGAAAAAGCAAACAACAACTTCTCTGCATATTCTCCAGATTTACCCGGATGTATTGCAACAGGTACAACTCGTGAAGAAACGGAACGCAATATGCACGAAGCAATTGAAATACACGTGCGCGGAATGTTAGAGGATGGATTATTTATACCCGAATCAAATTCGTTTGCCGAATATGTAGCAGTATATGCGTAGAAGTTGTTTGTTGTGAAAAAAAATAATTTATCTGTCTCTACAATCATCACTCGTTTTCGAAAAGAATTTTCCGATGCTAAATGTACATTGTAACATCGTCAGTGTTTTGGGTTGAAAGGTTAGGTAAGAAATGAATAATAATAGAAAACATAAATAGAGTTATCATACTTCAAGAGAAAATTTTATGCAAACAATTAGACACATAATAAAAACCCCTAAAAATCATTTTGTTCAAATACCGATTCCCAATTTTATTCTGGAAAATGAATCAGTGGAAATTATCGTTATGCTGAAAGAGCAACACACTGAGCACGGGAAAAAAATTAGCGAATTAAAAAGTGCAATCAACGACCCTTTATTTCTTCAAGACATAAAAGAAATTGAAGAAGATTTTTCCTTCGTTGATAAAGAGCATTGGGCGAACTAATGGAATATCGTTGGAATATTTTTCTTGCAAATCTTGACCCGGTCGTTGGTTCTGAACAAGGGAAAACAAGACCAGTACTTGTAATAAGTGAAGAAGAAATAAATCAAGTTTTGCCGGTTGTCAATGTACTTCCTATAACGACGAGAAAAATTGGAAGAAAAATTTATCCGAATGAAACGGCTATTCCTTCGGGTGTTGCCGGATTGGAGAATGAATCAATCGTTCTTTGTTTTCAGATACGAACACTTGATAAACAACGGTTGATAAAACATTTAGGGAAAATAAATGACGGTGGTTTGAAAGAAGAAATAATCTCGGCATTGAATTTTCAATTAGGGAATTTATAGAGAAATGTTGAATGAAAAACTCTGACATCTCTACCATCATTTCCCGCTTACGCAAAGAATTTCCCGATGCAAAATGTGCATTGGAACACGAAACGCCTCATCAACTTTTAGTTTCGACAATTCTTTCTGCGCAATGCACTGATGCACGAGTGAATATGGTAACGCCGTCGTTATTCAAAAAATATAAAACGGTGAAAGATTTTGCATCGGCGAATCAAAAAGAATTGGAAAGAGAAATTTATTCAACCGGATTCTATAAGAACAAAGCAAAAGCGATTATTGCATCGTCAAAAGTTTTGCTCGAGAAATTTCAAGGAAAAATTCCGCAAACAGTGGATGAATTAATTTCGCTTCCCGGTGTCGGAAGAAAAACTGCAAACGTTGTTCTCGGAACTGCTTTCAATATTGCAACGGGAATTGTTGTTGATACGCACGTTTCCCGTTTATCGCAACGACTTGGTTTCACGAAGCAAACAAACGCAGAAAAAATAGAAGAAGATTTGATGAAGATTATTCCGAAGCAACATTGGATTATGTTTTCTCATTGGTTAATTCTTCACGGAAGAAAAACCTGCGATGCAAGAAAACCGAAATGCGAGATATGTGTATTGAATGATGTTTGTAAGAGTGCATTCACTTGGGATTAATGATGTTAAACCAATTTTTCTACTAATTACTAATTACCAATTACTAATGACTAATGACAGTCATTTGTTCTTCGTCATTAGTCATTAGTAACTAGAACTTAAATAAAGAAAATGAATATAGATGTACTCGCTATCGGCGCACATCCCGATGATATTGAACTTTCTTGCTGCGGAACAATTGCTAAACTTGTCAAACAAAAAAAGAAAGTCGGTATTCTTGATTTAACGCAAGGCGAACTGGGAACGCGCGGAACAAAACACATTCGCAATAACGAAGCAACGAATGCAGCAAAAATTCTCGGAGTTTCGTTTCGTGAAAATCTAAAACTTACTGACGGAAGTTTTGAAGTGAATCAAAAAAATATTTTGAAGGTGATTCAAGTCATTCGCAAGTATCGTCCGAAGATTTTACTGATTCCTCCATTTCATGAACGTCATCCCGACCACGAACACGCGCATCGTTTGGCAAAAGAAGCGTGGTTTTATTCCGGCTTGAAAAATATTTCTACAAAAGAAAACGGAAAACTTCAAGAACCATTTCGCCCCGACACATATTTTCAATTTATGCAACGATATGAATTTCAACCAACATTCATTGTGGATATTTCCGATGTGTATGAAATTCGTGTGAAAGCGATTGAAGCGTTTGCATCGCAACTTCATAGCATCAAATACAAATCGGATGAACCGCAAACATTATTAAGCAAAGCATCGTTCAAAGATTTGCTGGAAATTCGCGCGAAGTATTTCGGGAGTCAAATTGGCGTGAAATACGGAGAACCATTTTATTATCATCAACCGCTTGGTGTTGAAGATTTATTTTCGTTGAAACTTTTTGTTGGCTAAAGCGGTTTTAGAAGTTAGGTTTTAGGTATTAGATTTTAGAGCTCACAATCACTAATACCTAACACCTAACATCAAACACCTAATACTAAAACTTATTTCTATGAACACACTCAAAACTACTTTCTTAATGGCGTTACTCACTGTTCTCTTTATTCTTATTGGCAATGCGCTGGGAGGACAAGGTGGAATGATGCTCGCATTTCTGTTCGCTATCGTTATGAATTTCGGCGCATATTTTTTTAGCGATAAACTTGTATTGCGAATGTATAAAGCGCAGGAAATACAGCGAAGCGATAATCCCGTAATTTTTGGAATGGTCGAGGAAATGACGATGAAAGCGAACCTTCCGATGCCGAAAATTTATATTATCCCCTCCGAGCAACCCAATGCATTTGCAACCGGAAGAGACCCGCATCACTCTGCAGTCGCAGTAACGGATGGAATAATGAAATCACTTTCAAAAGAAGAACTCAAAGGCGTGCTTGGTCACGAACTTGCGCACATACTCCATCGCGATATTTTAATCGGAACAATTGCCGCAACCGTTGCAGGAGCGATTTCGATGCTTGCGAATATGGCGCAGTGGGCAATGATTTTTGGCGGTGGAAGAAGAGATGACAGAGAAGAAGGAAGTCCCATCGGGGGAATATTGATGTTGATTCTTGCTCCGATTGCCGCAATGTTAATTCAAATGGCGATTTCGCGTTCACGGGAATACCTTGCGGATGAAAGGGGAGCGTTACTTTCCGGCAATCCATTTTTTCTTTCCAACGCTTTGCGAAAACTCGATACGAAATCAAAACTCATTCCGATGGAAGCAACGCCAGCAACTGCGCATATGTTTATTGTAAGTCCGCTTGCAGGAGTTAGCGGATTTGTAAATTTGTTTTCCACTCATCCGCCGATGGAAGAACGTATTGCACGATTGGAAGCGATGGCAACAGGCGTAACCCGTGTATAAGGCGAATGAAAACAGCGCCAAGATTTCTATGATAAAAAAAAGTAGTTTTTAAAAAATTTTTAGTCATAAAATAAAGGGTTTCTCGGTTATTCCGCAGCCCATGGAACTATTGATTGGTATGGAGTACGACGATGCACAACGGCAATTATTCGATGAATGATTTTATTCCGAATTGCATTCAGGATGGCCATTTTGTGTTTTCCTTCAGCGACTTTGCGGAGATAATATTGTCGGAGTTCCGCATTGTGTTGAATAGCGGAGAGTGCGCCGAGATGGAGATGGCATTTGAGAATTTTGTTTGCCATCGAACTGACCCGCGTTTTTCCCCGGATGCTCGTTCCCGACGTATGTTCAAACGGAGCAACACCGCAATAACACGCAAGTTGCTTTGCGGTTCGACAGAGTTGAAACTCGTTGGTAAAGCAGAGGAAATACAATGCGGTGCATTTGCCGACGCCGGGGACCGACGTGAGTAAGGTAAACAGTTCGTGCAGCGCCGCATCATTGCTGATGATGTCGTGCATTTGGTGTTCGACGCATTTGATGTCGTGTGCAAGCGCACGGATGGTCGTTTTGCAACTGGCTTTCATATTCCGCGCGGCGTCGCGATGTCCTGTGTGTTGTAATTCCTGGATGGGAACGACGAGCGTTTGTTGTGCTGCGACCAAGCGATTGCGTAACGCCAGCAAGTCTCGTAACGTGGTATTACACGGGCGCGGGGTTGCCACTCGTGAATATCATCACGGTTTTTATAGGCGTAGAGTGCAATACGTTGGGCATCAACCTTATCGTTTTTACCGCGTTGCACTCCGAGCGATCGGAGAATCGCAATCGGCATTTCGAGCCATACATGCCGGTGTGTTCCATACAGAAGACGGCATCGTCGAGCGTGAATCCGTCGAGAGAGGAAAGCCAGCGTACGAGACGTTGAAATCCGCGCGGCGTATTGTCCACTGTCGTATGCACAATCTTCTCTTTGTTTGCGGAAAGAATCACGGCAACGTCCAGTGTCTGTTTCGCAATGTCAATGCCGATAAAATGTTGAATCAATGTTTGTTTCATAAGTAATGTTTTGAGTATGTTATATGCACCGTTAACCCTCGGAGAACACGATCAAGCCCTTCATACTAGGCCTTGAAGCCTGAATTTCTCTATGACGCTTGTTCTCCCACGCGGCAAGGGATTGAATCTCTGCTTAGGTCTAAAAACCTCTGTCGCAAACTAATTCGCCCTTGCCGTTGGGTTAATGATGCTGATGAAAAAATACAATGAGAATATCCGAAGAGTTCTGTGCGAACGAAAATTGCGCAACGGGCAATCAAATTTTTTCCCGTCCCTTCGTTTCGCTTCGCTCCACTGCGGGACGGGAAACGAACCCCCGTTCTCAAACGGATAAAATTCAAAAGTAAATCTAAAGGGAAGTGAAGAAAAAAATATTTTTACGGCAAGAAATTTCCACTTGCCGTTTTTTTTTAGAATATTTTGTGTTGTCGCTTGACTTGAGATAAAAAGTTTCTTATGGGCGGTTCTAAAAATAGGATAGAAAAAAGGAAAAAATTTCATATCATTACAAAACGATCACAATCACAACTACAACACAGAGTTCAACCATGTCATCAACCAAAACCCCCGCCCGCGGATTC